>Ga0099823_1000341_pt1 | contig 29256 bp, 18 predicted proteins | sample CowpearedBW_FD_76831 | JGI IMG/M metagenome (GOLD analysis project Ga0099823, IMG submission 76831) | Root nodule microbial communities of legume samples collected from California, USA - Cow pea red BW | ecosystem: Host-associated > Plants > Roots > Nodule | place: USA: California | collected...
GAAAACAGTGACTCTCCACAAGAATTTAAAACATAGTTAGAATCAGGTCCCTTATTTATTTTTTAGTACTATTTGTTTTATGATGTATGGGCTTTTGTTTTGGATTTGTGATCCAACTTTCCTTTGTTCATTTTGGGAATGGAGCTGTGATCCTTTTTACATTGTGAAGTTCACATGCAACATACCTTTTATATATGTATATCAAATAAAATTGGAAGTAAAATTGTTTAACTTTCTTCGTTTTATTTGATTGTGTACTTCAAATATCTATATATAAAGAATATTGTTTTGGTAATTGTTCTGTAACTATTTTTTTTGTATATATATATATATTGTACTACTGATTTTATTTTTATTAATATAAATTATTTTATCTTCTAAATTATTTATTTATTTTTTATGGTTACTTTTTTTAAGAGTATATTTATTTATAAATTTAATAATATTTTAATTTTAATAATGATTATATTAATTAAATTTTTATTTTTTTATAATCATAACATAAAAATGGACACAATATGCGTGAAAGTGCATATGTTTCCACTCATATTTGTAAAAGAAATAACAAATAGTAACAGAAATATTAAATTGGATTGTTGGGCTTTTACGAGGTGCTTGGCAGTTATTAGGCTTTGACCCTTTTCTTAAATCTAATAAAATTTAATATAAAACAAAATGTAGGAAAAAAACAGTCACTCTCAATTTCTTTTTGTGTGAACTTTCCAATATTAGTTTATATATTGTAATTATATAAACTATATAAGAAAAATATCACCAAAAGAGTAGTACTAATGTTGTCTATAAATGTACTATGTTGTCCTAATATGAAATATGACATTTCTTTATAAGACAAGTGATTTTTGTATAAGTGATGGTGAGAGCAAATGATATTTATAAATGATATTTTGATCTATTTATTTATTTATTTTTTATTTACCGTTCCAATTATCCTTAAATTATCACATTATATCATTAAAACAAATCAAAATAGATAATTGAAAGATGAGTTAAAAATAAATAAAAAAGTGAATCAAAATATCATTATCCAGACAAATATTTTGTGTTATACACCAAGAAATATCAATGAAGGGTTTGGACTCATTACTACCATTATAAATAAAATAGAATTTGGATTCTCTGCTGAGTTTTTTTTTTTCCTTTACTGTGCTTTCATAATATACTAATCACCACTAATTTTAACATTTTAAAATATATTAAAAAGATATTTAAAATATCAACACAATGTACTTTTAATGTTCAACAGAGAACAGTAAAAAAAATCAATAAAAAATTTTGATTCTTATAAATACATGTAGTTAAATAAGAGGTAATCGGTTCATAAATTCAATAATGAACACATATTCATAGATTCCAATAACATATTGATAAACCTTGATAACATATTCATAGATTCCAATAACAATTGAACACACACACAAAAACTAATTTTTCCTAAACAACAAAAGTTAGTTAGTTAGTTAGTTGTGTTACAATGAAACTGAGAAACTGAACCGATTATGTAAATCCTTGTGCTGAGTCATGTGCTCCAGCCCAATCGAAAGACAGAATACAAGGTCAGAGACACACGCACGTGAGCTTCACTATTTTCTTTGTCTTCATATTTGGACTGTTGCTTCATCTTCTAAAAAAATTTAATACAAATTGAGGTAGTTATAGTAGTTGACATGTGACACCAGCTTTTGCTGCATATAGTTCCTTTTTTCATAAATATTTTTAATAAAAAAATAAAATATATAAATATAAAAATATTTACTTGTGGCCACACAAACCCAGAAGGCATAAAAAGTCACATGCAACACCAATCACAACTCTGAATTTTTAACTGTTAAAAAGAGAAAAATATGAAAAGAGAAAAATAGGAAGTGGAAGGTGGAAAGAAAGTGTGTGTGTATTGCATAAGAAAAACTAACCTTAGCCAAACTTAGGAAACTCCGTCACCACTCGCATTCTCTGCTTTTAATACCATTCTCCACATTATGACTTCCGCACTTCAAAAACCTATCTCCAACGGTCATGAACGGCGCCGGTAAGCCCTCCGTCAAGCGCAGGGGCAAAAACCACACGCCTCCGGCTAACGGCGTTAAGGTGGCAAACGGCGCCATGGTCAAAACCGCTTCTTCGACGCACTTCTCCGACGCCTCGTTCATGAAATGGACCGTGGCCGATGCTGTCCACGTGGCCACGCACCATTGGATGCCGTGTTTGTTCGCATTGGGACTCCTTTTCTTCATGGGCGTGGAGTACACGCTTTTCATGGTTCCGCCGACGTCGCCGCCGTTCGACTTGGGCTTCATCGCCACGCGCCACCTCCACGCGATCCTCGAGTCGTGGCCGGACCTCAACACGCTCTTGGCCGCGCTCAATACGGTACGTCGTTTACGCTTTCTCAGATCTGAATCGACGGGTTCTTTCTTTCTTGTTTCGGATTTTTCTTGTGGGTAATTGGGAAATGCAAATGGGTTGGTCTCAAAATCTGATATTGCGGCGTTTTTTTGTGTAATTTTTTTTATTCTTTGCATGAATGGCTTTTGAGACGCGTAGGTGTTTGTCGGAATGCAAACGACTTATATCTTGTGGACGTGGCTGATTGAAGGACGCCCCAGAGCCACTATTTCAACGCTGTTCATGTTCACTTGCCGTGGGATTTTGGGGTACTCCACCCAGCTCCCGTTGCCTCAGGTGATGATGATTCATTCAGTTTCTATAAAACCCAAGCACAGACACATTTTTCCTGGTCGTAGTTTTCTCTGATTTCGAATTTTAGTTTTTACTTGTTATTTTGCCTGGTTAATGAATGTTTGTATGACTAAATTCTAATCTTAATCAGAGATCATCACTAAAAGAATCTTGTCAAGCTTTCTCCATTTGATAATACTCACATGCAATTCAAATAATTCTGTGTTGTTTTTCTTTTTCATCACAGTCAACACTTTACCTTGATTCTAACGTTAGTAGGATATCACCAAAAGGGTTGATTGATTACTATATTATCTATCTTGTCCTAAAAGTGTTAGACGTTGTCAGTCTTTGAAACCAGAGAGCAAAAGGGTTTTCATAATAACAGCAACCTGGTAATTATGCAGGTCCAAACGTTTTGTATAACATTTAACTGAAGGGTAATGTTAATGTATGTTGAAACTCTCAAAGATTGAAATAACAGCTGGTGGATGAATTTGTAATTTCAGAAATTTCTTTAGTTTGAGAAAGCTATACAGTGATAGGAACAAGAGGAGATTCAGCAAACAAAAAAACATGTAGAATGTTTTGCTTTTGATTATTCAAACTTTTTCTGATACTTTGATTGGTGAATAGGAATTTTTGGGTTCTGGTGCGGACTTCCCTGTTGGAAACGTGTCTTTTTTCTTGTTCTTTTCGGGGCACGTTGCAGGGTCGGTGATTGCTTCGTTGGACATGAGAAGGATGCAGAGGAAGGAACTGGCTTGGACTTTTGATGTGCTGAATGTTCTGCAAGCTGTGAGATTGCTTGGTACCAGAGGCCATTACACTATTGATTTGGCCGTAGGGGTCGGTGCTGGACTTCTTTTTGATACTTTAGCAGGCAAATACGAAGACAGCAAAAGGAAAGTTGCTCTCACCACAAAGCACGATTTTTCTTGAACAGTGTGCAGAATATGCCAAAAATCATTTAACAAAAGGATCATTGGAAAGTACACAAAAGGGTGAGAGTTTGAATTGTAGAAAAGAAAAGATCAGAGAATGATACTACTATAGGAGGGAGTATCAGAGTATCAGAATATCAGAATAGAAGTAGTCTTAATTACAGTGTTCTGAGTTGAGTCTGTTTTTCTTATTGTTTTGTAAGTTGGAATTCCCTTGCCATGAACCGATGATTAAAGGAATTAAGTTTTGATTATTTCATCAGATTTATTTAAGAATGTGCACAGTAAATGAAGGTAAGATTTTAATAGTTTGGTTGTGTTAAAGTTTGGTTTGAATGTTGTGGTTATTTGCATATGCAAGTTTCTTTTGTTTGGGCAGCAAAGTCAGAGAGATCATAGATAAGATAGACGAATAATCATATAAGGCTGCTTTTGAATAATTCACTGAGTGATGGAAGCATGAAAGGAATTAAAAGATTCTGACTTTAATATTAAAAGAAGCATTTTGGCATGGGTACAAATTTCACGTTCCTGTGACTTGAATTCAAAAGTCAATTTTTTATTTATTGGTGTTGCAACTTCTGATATTAAAAGAAGTATTTTATTATATTTAACGTGTTATTGTTTAGGCAACTGAATTATGAAAATATTTAAATTATTATGGGAAAAGTAAAATCAATTGTTATATTAAAAATTCACATTAAAAATACTGTTTTATTTTTCAATATTTATTGAATTTTATTTAAATTTCTAAGTCCTTGGTGTTTGGTCCTCTGAATATAGTAATATGACGGTGTATAAAATAAATATAAAATTCACGTTCCAATAATAATAATAATATAATAATTCACGTTCCAATAATAATAATATAATAATTCACGTTCCAATAATAATAATAATATAATAGTAAATGATAAGATGATGATTGCATTTGCTGCTCTATATTGATATTTTTTTTTTTTATTTGAGTATTCGTGTCAATTTCACATTCCAATAAATTTAAACTTCAATAATATATTTGGGTTTTAGTTTATTCAAATAACTTTAAAATTTCGGAAGAACATGAACTAAAAAAATATTTTATCAGTCTTGAAAATATTTTGAGTTTTGATAAAGATTCTCACATTGAAGGTCTTAATTTGTTTTCAAAAATAAAGGTATTGAAAGGGATTATAACAAATGAAATTACATACACTTAAAAATATTAAACTTTATATACAGATAACAAGTTCTTTTTTAAAAATGTATACATTGCTTATAGAATATTGTTTAACGTTACTTATACTTATTGTGACTGTTAAAATAAACTTTTCAAAATTAAAATTGATCAAATCATATCTGAAATCAATTTTTCTAGATAAATTGAATGGATTGGCTATGTTATCTATTGAGTATGAGATATTAGAACATTTAATTATAAAACTCTAATAAATATTTAAATCTCAAAAAGGCTGGAGAAGTAAATTATTAATCTAGATTAACACAATTTATATCTGACTTTTCGTCTAAGGTCCTAAAATAAATAGATGTGACTCAAATTACGATAAGAGTGTAGTAGTAAATGGCAAAGTAATGCACACATTACTAAAAGATTGATCATTCATTCTAGCAACAAATTCAAACTTCAAAACACTAATATGGTGATTATGAAATTGAATGAATCTTTAATACCAAAGTAAACTTTCAGCAGAAAAATGAGTCTACATTCTCTACTGTTTTTTGTATTGTTTTCTGTGGAACATTAAAAATACGTTATGTTGGTATTTTAAATATCTTTTTAATATATTTTAAAACGTCAAAATTAGTAGTAATTAGTATATTATGAAAGCGCAATAGAAAAACAACACAAACAAACCCGGTAGAAGACACAATTGAAGAACAACACAAACAAATCCGGTAAAGAATCCAAATTCAAGAGAAAGAGAAAATATGTTTTAGCAGTAACAACTTAAAGAGAGAAATAATGTAGCAAAACCATAGTTTTTTGAAGACCAAGCAGAACCAGACATGGCAATGTTCAATTTAAAGAGTGAATTTATATACAATATACACTATCTATGTACTTAAAACCAACATAAAGTATATGATCTAAATGAATATTTATGAAAAGTATAACTAATCCTCAGACTCAGAATCCAATTCAATTGGACATGTTCCATCATCTACATTGGCTAGTGGATTGTACAAATGAGAACTAGGATCTGTGCATCCTAAAACAAGATTCAGATCGCATCGATCACCCTGCATCAATGTTTTCATTCATCATTAAGAAACTGAAAGTGTTCCAAGGAAAAGAAGTGTGTTAAAGAGTAAAGACACTGAAAAATGGAAGAATGTTCTCACCCCTTCTTTTGTCAAATTACCAATCATAGCACAACTTGCTATAACTGTGTTTGTGTCCGGAAATATTGCCTGCTCACATGCTCCTTCTTTACTCAGTTCATCTGCCAAACCCTGCCATATAATAACAGTACACTAAGTACTAATTTCTCACATAATGTTGTTATTTTGTCGCGTAGTGTTTGATCTGTAGTAGGTATTCATCAAAGTCTCATGTCGAGTAATATGAAGAACATAAAAAGGTATTATAAAAGTGAAAAGTTGATTCAAGATAAATAACCAAAATTCAATAAGATTTTTTAGTATACGAGAAACTTGGGTAGCTATGCGTCATTGGAATGTTTGTAAATATGTAAAAGCAATAGATAGTTGTGTCCATTACCCTATTAAAAAACTCAATTGGCTTGTTCTTTAAAGCCTTGGGAACTTCAAATTGAAGTCTATATGGACCATCCCAGTCTACTCCATTAGTAAATGAGAAGATCAAGTTCAGAGCTGCACAAAAAAGAGACGTAAACAAGATAACATTGAATGGTTTTGTCTGCAAAGTATACACAGAGAAACAAGAGAATCATATTACCATGCTTTGGAATGCATATCTGAATGGTATATATTGGAGCATCAGCTTTGCCTCGATCTTTTCTAAGCATAGCCCTTGGCTCACCACCGCACATAATTGGCTGATTAAAACCTCCTGAATCGATGCAATGTTATAATTCAGTTGGAAAAAGAACATGACTAGAAAAACGAATAACTATGACATATAAACTTCCACAGTCTGAGAAAACAGTATATTATGTTAAGAAATAGACTTTAAGTCAAATTCAATCCTATAAAACCGACTTATAAGACAAGGTTTGCATTCACTTATACTATAAAATCGTCTTATTGACCAATCTGTGGTCAATGTGGAATCTCCAAACATATTCGGTTATTCATTACGATTCCACATTAAGCAAAGTTACTTTCTCATACATGTTGTTGATTAGTGTCATTTGCAACAGTTTCGGTGACTCCAAACACAAAATGGTAAATTTCTAACTCAGAACAACAATGTGTAGTTTCTGTCACTTGTTCTTAACCCTTTCTATGTCTGTTCATAATGAATCCAAATATTTTGGTTGCAGAACATTACCGTTAAAAGCAATTCCAAATTCTTCACTAGGGACTAGTTGAGTTGCTGCTGGATTATACAAAAGTTTTAGCTTTTCTCCCTGCCAAAATTTGTAAGAAAATTTACCATTAGTTAATGGATTATGATGCAGTTTTGAATTAGTTAACTCAAAAAGTTACACTTACTGAAGTAGGAGGAAGGCCATTCATTGTTTTCCAATACACAGGAGCTCTTCCAATCTCAAACTGAGCCCATGAAGGAAGCTTGTATCTGCAAACATTAACAGTAGATAATGCCATTCTAATAAGTTTATCCAAAACTAACTTTTATTTGTATAACTTGAAATCATTCACTATTTAGTTTCCAATATGTATAATACAAAAACTGCAAAAATAATAAGTGGTACTATCAAAAAGGGGAATTCATACTCTTGAATTTCCTCTGTAGTTGGTGTTGGTGTTGCAACAGCAGCAGCACTAATCTTTCTGCTAATTTTCACATGGTTTTTCTTCACAGGGTAACTTTTTGGTAATGACACATTGAGAAAAGGACTAGCTGCATCAGAAATTGCTAGTATTAAATTTGAGACCCGAGCTCAACCAAAGGAATTGACAGCACTCTGAATCCAAAATTTTAAAATTATGAGTTTATGGATTTTTATTTTTATATAGTATTTTACTTTTTCATTTTTATGGAATCCGGAACATATCCTCACACTTAAATTTCTGTCAGAAAAAGGATTAAAAAACTAATCGAACAAAAAGATTTTATTAAGGCTACTGTGAGAACACAACAGGTTTTAGATTTATTAAAGTTCTGATGCAATAATTTCTATGTAATGATAGTTTATTCTGATTCCTACAAAGGTGGAGAAACTTTCTTCTTGGACTTTTAGCAGCAATCAAGAAAGATATAAATAAACACACAACAGTACCCATAATAAAAAATTAAGCATATTCAAATCACATGGTCCTTTGCAGCAAAATCTTAACTGTTCATACAATATATTACACACTATTGTTGACAAAACATGGCATAAAAATGAGATAAAGGAGACTTACATAGCGTGTTTGAAATGGTTGGAGGCACAGAACATGGTTGCGTGGGAGAAGAAAACATAGAAGCATTGGTTGCAGCAGCCATTTATGTGTATGAGAGAATATTGAAGAAGAGAAGAGTGATATCTAAGAGAAGAAGAACATGTCCAAATTTATAATAGCCAAGAGATTACAAGAGATAAATAGATATTTTTAAGTTTGCGTGTAAGGGGCATGACAGAGAAATAAAGATTTTTATAAGGAGATAATTGATAGAGCTTCATTTAGTCAAATTTTGTAGATATTTTTTTATTTTTTATTTTTTAACAAAAGATTATCAAATTAAGCACTCATCATATAGGTGTTATTCACAATACTCAAAGTTTGTGTGTGTGTGTTTTAATTGAAAATTTTGATAGTGTGATTAGATCAAAATTTTGAAATATTTTATTTTTAGACAAAACTAATTAAAAACATACAATTCATTATTCAACTCATTAAAAAAATAAGACAACTTTGTTTACATCACAATTTATTATCCAATCGAATTGAGTTAGTGTTTGATTAAATGATAAGTAAAATCCAATCCAATCTAATCTAATTAAATTAAATTAGGTTAGGTCTAATTAAGTTATCAAATAATTTGACCCAATCAACATCCCCATTGATGGTGTGAAACAAGGTTCTCAGATTAATAAGAAGAACTAAATGCAACACTGTATCATATCATTGGTATAAGCAAGGGGGTATCTCTTAATTTTGAACACTGAGAGAAGAAAAAACAAAGTTGTGTTTTTTATATGAGTAATGAAAAGATGAGAACTTTGATAGAGGAATCCCTTGAAGCAATGTGATTCACAACCAGCAGCTTCAGGGTACGTTGCCTTATCCTTCTTTCTCTCTCTGTCTCCACTTGCTTTAACTTCAATTTTTCTTCAAAATCCCATTTTCTTAACACCGGCCACACCACAAGTGGGGTTAGTGTTTTTCTTGGTCACTTGCACTTGCACGTCACAATCAACTTCACCACCTTAAAACCCAAACCAATTATCCCTCCAACACCACTTTCCACAAAACTCAACACAACCATTCAATTCAATTCAATTCAATTCCCTATGGTTCTCATCACCACTCAGCCTAAAAACCCCATTTTTCATGGCTGCACCACCCTCCACCGCTCAATTCCACAGCGGGGTGATAGCACTGTTCTTGGCCTTGGCTCCATTAAAAACTTTAACTTTAACCAAAAACCAACCAAAATTTCCCTTAAAAGCAACCCCTTTACCTATAATCTGGCAGTGACAGCCAAAGCCAAGACCAATGCAGCATTTGGAGAAGTTGAGGCATTGAAACCCAGAAAGATTTTGTTGTCTGAAGTTGAGGTGAAGAGAGAGAGGAGTGTTCTCTTTGGGAGAAAATGGAACACTTTGGATGTTGGCACTGCTGGAATTGTGTTGGCCATGCATGTGCTTTGTCTCTTTGCTCCATTCCATTTCAATTGGCCAGCATTATGGGTGGCTGTGGCTCTCTATGTTGTCACTGGCCTTTTTGGCATCACTCTTTCTTTCCACAGGAACCTTTCTCACAGGAGTTTCAAGCTTCCCAAATGGCTTGAATATTCCTTTGCCTATTGTGGGGTTCTGGCACTTCAGGTGAATTTTGTTTCTTCAAAACATTTCCATTCTATTCTGCTTTTTCTGTATCTTTCTTCATGCTTTGGTTTTTGGTTTTGCTGTGGTGATGATGCAGGGGAACCCAATTGATTGGGTAAGCACACATAGATACCATCACCAGTTTTGTGACACTGAGAGAGACCCTCATAGCCCCACTGAAGGGTTCTGGTTCAGCCATATGAGTTGGCTCTTTGATACCAATTCTATCATAGAAAGGGTATGTATGTAGGTACTGTAAGAATGCTTCTTCTGCATGACCAAACAATGTTGGCTCTTTGTAAATTTATTATGGGATATGTTATGTATGTGCAGTGTGGAGAGGCAAACAATGTTGGTGATTTAGAGAAACAACCTTTTTATAGATTTCTCAGAAGCACTTACCTTTTCCACCCTTTTGCTTTGGGAGCCCTTCTATATGCAGCAGGAGGATTTCCTTTCCTAGTTTGGGGAATGGTACCAAAAGTTTCTTTCATTTTATGTCTGTTCTTTAAGTAGAACACATATCAGAACAAAGAAAATTAAGGACCAATTTGGTAGATTATTTGAATTACACCATTCTTTTATGAAACGCAGGGAGTGAGGATTGTTTGGGTTTATCACATAACCTGGTTTGTAAACTCAGCTTGCCATGTTTGGGGGAATCAGGCCTGGAACACCAGAGACTTGTCCAGAAATAATTGGTATTTTTTTTTCTTATCTTAAACTTGTCATAGTTTGATAACTTGTTGGAGTTCACACGTTGTTTGATCTTATGTAAAATGTGAAATTTCTTAGGTGGGTGGCGTTGCTTGCATTTGGTGAAGGTTGGCACAATAACCACCATGCTTTTGAGTATTCAGCTAGACATGGATTAGAGTGGTGGCAACTAGACATGACCTGGTACGTTGTGAGATTTCTCCAAGCTATTGGGTTGGCCACTGAAGTCAAGTTACCCTCAGAGACTCAGAAACATAGAATGGCATTCAATAGTGATACAATAACCACATGAAACACAGTTTTTGTCCTTGGCCAAGGATCACAAAAATGGGGTTGGAAATAACAGTAAAATGAAGGAAAATAATTTGATAGGTACTAGTTGATGACACAAAGGTTTTGGTTTTGGTTTTGGTGGGGAAATTATTCTCTTGGTCTTTCTTTCAACCATCATGGAACCATCTATATGGAACTAAATTTTGATTTTGGATTCTCTGTAGAGTGTCTTCCAAATATATTTTAAAAAAATTATAATATACCATCATCAGTGTATTTATAATACTCTGATAACACCAAAAAACTCAGTAAAAAAATCTGAATTTGCTAATATTTTCACTATTGACGGATACAGAAGAATATTCAATTAGTATCCTTGTCACCTTCCACATACTCTTATATTATATCTCTGTAACAGTTTCTTTCTTATCCTTCCCTGTTCATACCAACTAACTAGCTACACAGTACTCTTCATCGTGTAATAACGCAAACTGAGTGGCTCTGAAGCCAGACTCGTTTACTCATAATTTCATTACAGACCAAAGTGTGTTTGTTTTGTGTTAGCATGGCTTTTGAAGCATGTGAACCAAGAAGCAATAGTATATACATATCTCAATGCATTTCCAAGCACAAATGCAAAAGTTTTATGGTATTGGTCCCACCACATTTGAATTCAGTGGCATTTTTTAATTATGAACCAAACTTTGTGCACTAGAATCACATGTCACTATTCTTTGCTAAAAAATAAGGATGAGTACACACACCATTGTGCCTAACACGTTCACACGTTCATTTCATTATTATCATGAGTTACACACATTTTGCTTAGAGTTTTGATGCACCGTCCCCTGTTTTTGGATTTCTTTCTTTCTGCTTTCACCGTCCAGTTAAATGTGGGCGATTCATTGTAGACTTTTCGTTTCATTTGTGAGTTGTCATGTTTTTTGTGTCTCACAACAATGCAACAGCAACATGTTCATTGTGGATCTAAAACAGCAAAGCTTCCATAGTTAAGAACTAAGATTGTTCAGAAAGATTAGAGAAAAACAAGTTATTCTTAATAAAAACAACATAATTAGGAAAAAAATATAAAAACGCCCACCGTGGGGCTCGAACCCACGACCACAAGGTTAAGAGCCTTGCGCTCTACCAACTGAGCTAGACGGGCTTCTAAAAATTTAAATAATAATTTACAACAAATCATTTAACATATTTTACTTTTTTTTCATAAAATTACGATGATAAAGCCCATTCAGTTCTTCATATATTCGGCCAGATAAGTAAAAGTTATTACAGCCCAATGGGCCTATCCAATTCCCAATAGGCCGGACCAGGCATGGCCTGTATGATTATGGTCTAAAAAATAATTAAGAAAATTTAATTCGTTTCAACAGATAATTTTACCACTAATTATTTATTTTTAGAACAACAACACTTAACGTTTGCAAAAACATTGAGTGTATACAACAAGTAGTATTTCCCTATAGTTTACTCCAAATGCAATAAGTGATGTGATTAGGATTCAAATTATAGATTAAAAGTTATTCTTACTCACAAAGTAGATTATTATCATTGTAGCATTTATTTGTTTTGAATCATTTCATTATTTGATATATATTAAATAATAATATAAAATATCATTATAAATCTATTTGTTTTGATATTTTCATAACTTATATTATGAACATTAATCCAAATAAAGTGTGGAATTTCTGACATTGTTGAGAAAAAGAGTAGTGCATAATATTACTATTACAAAAGTTAAAAAAGAAAACCCTAATAAGAACCTCGAGCATTGAAGCAACCAAATTTCATAGTTGTGGCAATAATATGAAGAAGAAGAGGATAAAATAAGAGCATGATTTGAGTTTTTGACTTGTATGGAAGAAGAACAGAAGAACACTGCTATTGGTGTGATTTGGAATTTCGAAGCTGTAAAAGAAATGAATTAATAATGATATGAAGATGATCCAATAATAGGGTTTCTATTGCACCACTATCAGTATCATCTTTAATTCAAACTATGACTATTTCAAAATCATCTTTAATTCAACCATTCCTTTTTTCAACTCTCATTATTAAAAATTTTCATATTTCATATTATATGAAAACTTTCTTATAAATTTATTAAAAGAATTTATAAAATATGATTTTTTTTATTTTTTTAAATATTTAAATTGACAGATAATTCCTTAACGAATAATTATTTTTTATAAAACTATAAAATTTGTAAGTATTTTTTATTAAATTTATTGTAAAAAGTATTTTATATAAAATATTTCTAAAAGTATTTCTTACATTAGTATTTTATATAAAAAAGAAAAAGTGCATATCTAAAATGGTGGCAGAAAGAGTTGATTAATAGGTGCAAATATTAAAAATTGTAAAATAGGGTGGCCCATCAGCAATGAGAGTAAAATTGAAAAGTGTTTATTAAAAATTGATTCTGCAACTGATACAGACAAAAAAAAACCCTAAGTAACCCATAACGCACCACGTGTCCAGCATGGTTTAAAGTTTCCACCACCACCCCCACCACCATGTTCAAACTTTTCAATTCTCTGTTCTCATTTCGATGCACCTCACTAACCCTACCTATAAAACAAAACAAGCGTTTTCCTTTTTCTTGCTTTCATTTACCTCGGGAAAGTGGAAAAAGTTTGATTCACAAAACACATGAGAAAGGTGAACAACCATCTTCATTAGCCTTTGTCTTGTCACCACCACCCCCTTATTTTCCACGAACAGAAAAAGGCACGGTCCACGCATATCAACATCTTTTCTCAGACACCCTCCATGCATTTATATACGCCTTTCACCTTTCAACTCTACTATCTCTACCATGTCATGTCTATTCTTCATGCATACTTAATATATGGGTTAAATATTTTAAAATCCAAATCAATGAATTTAGTTATTTAATTTTACAAAGGTAAGAATTCAGTATTTTTAATCAAACTTTATTAAATTTGTTTAAAGTTTGTTAGAAGTCCCGTATCGATTAGAAATAAGACAATCTCATAGTATATAAATGAGGTGTAAACCTCACCTTACAAGTCGATTTTGTGGGGTTGAATTAGGCTTAAAGTCCACTTCTAATAAAGTTTAACATGTTTCTCAGTTAACATTAAGGTGAAAATATGTAAAATATAAACGTGTTTGAAATGTCAAATGAATTTAACCAAATTTTGTTAAAATAACTAAATACAAACATATACATTTCTAAAGTTAATTAACCGAAAACATATTCATTAACAAATATTGTTATTTTTAGTGTATATAAAATTTTTAACAAATACCCTTTTCATATATAAATTTTCACTAAAATTTTAAGACACATCCTTGTCATTTATAAATTTTTACTACATGATTAGATATTATTAGATGATCTAATAGTAGATGACACAATAATTCTAACAAATAACAAAATTATAAATTTTGTTAAGATATATTTTAACTTATGATTCTGATACTATATATTAAAAATTAAAAATAGACTTTAAACTTAAATTATCTCCACAAAATTAGTTTTTAAAATTGAAAATACATAATTAATTAGTGGAATAACTAAATGCAAAGTTAATTAATTTAAAAAATGAATTTGAGATGTGTTAATGTTAAGTAGTGGAATATGGTGGCAGGAAAAGAGTGGTGGTGACTGACAGGTTACCGGCTGCAGGTGGTGTCGGGTGGGAAGAGAGGCTGCAAAGGCGCAGCATTTTGCAGAAGGCAGGCGCATGCGAAGTGACCGGTTACCCGGACAGCAGGTAGGTATAGGTTGGTTCCACACCCATACCTCCAACACAAACACTTGCAGTGAGGGTATGTAGGATGGTCCGGGAGATAACGCACACTCACCTCGATAACCTAAAACACCTGCACGAGCACGCCCCTCTCTCTCTCTCTACGTTTTTTCTTTTCTTTTTCACAATAATCACACATTAAAGGTTAAGTCTTTATGGTTTTCACAAACGTAACCATGTTCTTTACATAAAAATCATTAATGTTACATTTATTTCTGCTGAGATCACACTACTCAAACACTTTAAACGTTACTGTTACTCATTTTATGTATTTTTAAACGTTAAGTTTCATCTTATCTCAAACATTTTAAAATATACAAAGTTTTGTTTAATCATTTTTTATACTTTTTTAACTCAGCCTTCGTAAAGACGCACTGAGAGAGGAGGGTCCAGAATGTGGTCCAAGAGTGGGTTTAAACTGTGCTACATGTAGAACAACATGAAGGAAAGTGTCACAGAAGACAGAAAGTTTAGGAGTTTTGAGTTTCAGTCTGCAAATATTATATATATATATATATATATATATATATAGACATATAGATATATATGTTCCATACACAAACACAACACAACACAACACAACAACACTGCATTATTATCAGAGTAGGGTGTTCCATTAAGGGCCACTCTGAAACTGTTTGATAAATTAAGAGAATTGTTAGAGTCAGCCAAAACGGGTCTGCCACTGTGGATGCTTGGTTTGGGTGCCGACCTCTTGTGGGCCGACATGAACCGTCTCCTTGCCTTCCTCTTCCACCAGGTTCAACCACTTCACTCCTTCTTCTTAATCTTCAATTCTTACATATGTAGTAATTGCCGAAACATGCATCATGTTTTGTTTATCTGTTTTGTTTCGATCAGGGAGTGTTGGATGAGCAGTTCTTGCAGCTTCAGCAGCTGCAAGATGAGACCACCCCAAACTTCGTATCCGAGGTTGTCAACATCTATTTCCATGAATCAGAAAAGCTTCTCACCAATCTCAGAGCTTTGCTGTAACATATCTTTTCTCTTTCTTCCTAGTTTTTTCTTCATGTTCTAAGTTACTACCACTGAGATCTGTGATTAGACCAGTGTTAGAATCCAACACTTACCATTAAATAAAAAGCTATCGTCATTAATCAGAACAAACTATTTTTACTAATGTATCAATTTGACCTATGTTATGAGGAAGTGATTAATGAATATGTTACTGTGAATGAATGCAGCATGGAGAGGGAGTTTTGGGACTATAAGAAAATGGGGAATCATTTGAATCAGTTCATGGGAAGCAGCTCCAGCATTGGCGCCAAGAGAGTTAGAAACGTTTGCGTAGCCTTTCGTGCTGCTACTGAGCAGAATAACCGTGCTGGGTGGGTGCCATTTGCCAAACTATTCCAATCACTATTCCCTCTCATTTCGTGCAACTTTTTCTCTCCCTTTTTCCATCTCTTCTAATCATCTCACACTTTATCCATTTATTGCAATATTCCCTTTTTCAAATCCTCATCTTCCCACGTTCCCATATTCTCCAATATAAAAATACTGTGTCTTTATGATAATCATCAAGCACACTGTCATTGTTTATTCTTTTTCCCCGGTTGCAGTTGTTTGCGAGCGTTGGAGATGCTGGAGCATGAGTACTGTTATCTCAAGAACAAATTGCACGAATTGTTTCAGGTAATGTTGCATTGCATGCACTGTATGTGTATATTATGAGAGCATAATCACGTTCATTATTTGGTGATGAACAGATTGAGCAGCAACGTGCTTTGGCTGCAGGAGTAAGGTACCCAGTGCAGGATTAGTGAAAAAGATGAAAAATTTTTAGGTTATTTTGGTTTTGTGTTCTTATTGTTTTTCTGGTTTGGTAAGGGTAAGGGTTGGTCTTTCCGGTTTTAGACAAACCAAAGGAGGGTCAGCTTTTGTACTTGGTTGTGTAGGGAAAAGAAAAAAAGGAATCACCGACTCTGTTGTTTAGATTCTCTAATGTACGTAGTGCCATCATGCTTGTGCTTCGCTGTAACCTGTTCACTTTTTTAGCCAAAGTGGATCAAATCTATTGAAAGTTGGTGCTCTTTCGATTTTTACTATTCATAGAAACTTTGTCTTTGTGTTTTAGCCAGAGTAGAGAGAAATGGATTTGGAATGAAAAGGTTTTTGAAGAGGAAATGGTTGGAACCAGACACAATATAGCACGAAAAACATTGTATTCAACAAGAACACTACACCTGATGGAACGTTGTATTTCACCAAATGTTCAGAAAATTAACAATAACGAAAACTACTCGGGAGTAAATTGGAAAGAAATCATTTTAAATATGCATCACTTTTCAATACTTCTATGCAACTTTTGTACGTAAAGGAAAAGTGATTTAGTACTTCTTTTTGCCATTTTCGTGAGGAAATTGAATGGAAACCCAAAAGAGAAATGAAAACTCAACTAGAAAGAATCATGACTTTTCTCGTTCAGTGTCGTAAGAAAATTATTTGTTTTCTTTATGTTATAAGGGATTTTATGGTATGCAAATTATATAATGAGTTAGACTGGTTGGAACTGAAGGACAACCAATCAATGAATGAACTTCATCATGCCCAAATGTTTTGTTCGAAATAACTATTTACGAGTATAATTTGACTATGTATGTTTCAAATTTTTTACTGAAAATAAGTATACATTCAAATTTAAAAGTATACAGATGCACGATGCACATTATTTGTAAGAAATAATATGTATAAGTTTAATGGTAGTTTATATGATTTTTTTACTAAATGTACTGATGTAATTTCTTCATACTAACAATGAAGAATGAGTAAAAGATGACTTTTAGACTATGACTTACGGTAACTAATTTGGATAACTAATTAATAAATTAAAAATTATTAATATTTAAAATAGTTTATATTATGAATAAAAAATTATAATTAATTTTGAATTAAATTATAAATTATTCTTTAATATTAACTATAAAGATCGTAAGTTATCAAAGGAATTAGTATTTATATTGGTTTAAGGTCTTATTGACAGACAACTCATAAGGAAAAGATTTTTAGGTTTTTATAAGTTGCATGATTATTGACTATAATTTTTGGTTCAGTGATAAAGGTTCGATCCTAAAAGTTTTCATTCGCTTGGGCACGATCTTCGTGCGAAACGATCTTCTCGGAAAAAGCCATGTTCTTTTACGAGCAATTTGAAGCTTGCAAATCTCAACATTTTCTGTCAGAAAGAATTAAAAAATCAGAAAAGGTTGTGAACTTCGAAATACGTGTAGTTGGTTTGGGAGTTTGGTTACGAATGAATACATTTACATCAGAGAGGTTTGCTCTCACACCAGAGATGAAAAAAACAAAAGGAGAAAGGTAGCGCAGAAACGTAGGACTCTGTTCTTCTGCAACAACAGAATCTAATCTATCTTCTATCTTTTATCTTCTATGCATGCATGAAGATCGGTCAAAAATTCAACAAAGCCACTGCACCGTGTCTCTTTTTTACATGTTCACAAATTCAAAATTTAGACAAAACATGGAGTAGCTAGCTTAGCTAGAAAGCTGGTTTCATAGGTTGTGTTGTGGTTTGCGAGTAAAGACGTGAGTCTTCTGGTTTTGAGTTGCAGCTACAACACAACCCACATGAAAATACATCAGATATTTGACAAGGTAATTCAGTGGAGTCAGTGAAAGATGGATGGACATGGATCCTGTTAGTCAAATTGTTGACCCAAATCGTAGGTAGAAGAACCAAACATGAAGAGAGAGAGAGAGAGTGAACACACTATTTGCTTCCTCAGTTCCGTTCTGGTTTTGGACAGTACTGCGAAGAACAAGACTGCATCTGCATGCAAGGAGGACAACAAGTGTTGTCTTGTTGGAATATGAATATATATATATTGCATTTTCCAACGAAAGGTACTACTTTGTCTTTTGTACTTCAGAATGTTGAATATGCAGTGACTACATTATAGTGATCTATCTGATCATACATGTTTGAAGAAAGTCTCAATGTTTGAAATTGGGACAATTGTTGTAGTTGATGAGACCAGATACATTCCATTGAGTTATTGTATGATTTCACTAAATATTTTATAATTAATCACTTCAAACATTTCTATGTATTTCAAATGTGATGGTAGTTTACTGTGGATCATAAATTATTTAAGTGAGTTGAATTTTGGAAATTAATTTTTTGATTTTTTCTTTCTTTTAAAAGAGTTGTCGCTGTGTAAAATATATATGTATAATATAAATAAAAGAGAGGTATTATAGAATACCTCAAATTTTATGTGGTTCACACACAACACAACAACCCCATTTTCCCTTTCTTCATCACACCACCACACACTACACTCCTTCACCAGGATTCGAACCAAGGTTGTTTTGGAATTGTACAGTGACAATTACCAAATAGGATGTAGGGTTTGGTATGATGCTATTACATTTTGTTAAAATTAAATAAATCCAATGAAAGTCACTTTGATAAATATTTTGTATTAAAATATTTTATATAATTATATGTAGAATCCATAAATATCCCATATATTTTTATTTGAACGAGAGGTTGTAATATATTTATATTGCATTTTAGCTAAAGCTTTATAGTTTGTCTTTTGCATGTGAGAAAGTTGCATATGCAGATGGCTACAATATAGTGATCTGGTCATACATATATTTCAAGAAAGTCTTAATGTTTTAAATTGAGATTGGAGTTACTGTCACAATCGTTGTAGTTATGAGACCACATACATTGCACCTATTACAACACACACTGTCATTCACTTATTATATGATTTTACTAAATATGTTGTAATTAATTAATTCAAACATTATATATATCCTTAAATATGATGCCTAGTTTACTGTTATATGATTTAAGTGGGTTTGATTTTGGAAGGAAATTTTTAAGTGATATTATCAACCATTACAATATTGTTAAAAATAGTTTTCTTTTTTTTAGAAGAACACTTACTGTGTAAAAAATATATATATAAAAAAAAAAAGAGAGGTATTATGTAATACCTCATGTTTTATACGGTTATCATCATCACCATATAGGGTTCATGTTTCCTTATCACACACCACCACACTACCATCCACCGCAAGGATTCGAACCTACGGCATTTTGGAATTGTGTACCAACAATTACCAAGTAGAATGGAGCGTTTGGTGTCACAGTCTTACATTTTATATTAAATAAATAAATGTAACGACAAACACTTTGATATATTCTGGAAATGTTGACTCTGTTTATATTAATTAATACAAAGAACAAGGTAGAGCCCAAAAGCAATAATTAATTTTTAATAAATTGAAAGTAGAAACCATTAGTATATTTATATTGGTTAACCAATTCTTTTAACTTTTCATATAGAAAAAGGATTATCCAGATTAAAAATATTTTTATTATATGGTTAATAAAAACTAAAATATTTTATAACTATTATACATAATTATAATTTTACTTTTTATTTTAATATAAACTATCGTTTTATATAATTAAACATTATAAAAGTAGAAAAAAAATTGATGTACATACACACATTTTCATAACTTCAATTCTAAATTTTACTATTTTTAATTTATTTTATATAATAAATATTATATGGGATGATTATGTTCACATTAAATATTATAAACACAATGTATCCTAAGAAAGTAGAAAAAAAAATGAAAAGAAGTTGTGTGGGTGAGGGAGTGAGGACGGTGGATCGTGTTTTTTGACTATGGAAAATGGAATCATATATAGTGTCGCATTACATCATATGCTATATACTTTTCTTCACAAACTTAGCTTAGAATTTGGAATTCATAGATTGAATTTGTGTGGTGGTGATGGCAACTTTCCGACCTAGCCAACAAACTATACTATACTCACTTCCACCACTCATATGAAATTTGAAAAAAAAATAAAAAAATTAACCATGTTTCGAATCAATTTAATTTTTTTTTCAATTTTAATTAAGAATGTAACATGTTATAAAATAGGTTTTTCCAATGAAAAATGTATCTATGGCATCTAATAGTCTTATATAGTTTAGAAGTCGAGGTCTAAAATAAACAACATGCATGTAGATATTGTTCCAACATGTTAATTATTAAAAAGTAAACTTTAAGTCTAACTCAACCTCACAAAATCAACTTATAAGGTGAGGTTTGCACCTCATTTATATATTATGAAATTGTCTTATCTCTAGTCGATGTGGGACTTCCAACCCCTCCTCTCATGTCGAGGTATATTTATTTCATGCGTGCGACTAGAAATGGGTGGTCCGATAGCGATCCGAAATAGCAGATGAAACAAAATGTCCAAAAATATTCGTTAGGATATGCTTTAACCTGTATCTGATACCATATTAGAAATTACTTTAAAATCCAACTCAAATTACATAGAGATAGATCATCATCAGTTTTGGAGAAGTTTGGAAATTAGTTTAAGTATACCGAACTTACCAAAAAGATATTATCCATTTCTGTACTAAATAATTGACTAACTTAATTGAGTAAACGTATACACTTCCTATATTTTTCTGTCCTTAGTTAAATATGGATCATAATGAAAATAGCATAACAATTTCTTGGAACAAATAAATATCTAGATAGTGATTCTGCTTCTCAAGTTCCTTTGAAGATTTTTATTTTGGAGTTTTCTTAAATTTGATAAAAATCCAAATCCAAACGCCACCCAATTCATATATTAGATAAGACTAATAAATTTTGTGATAAATTGTGATAAATGACAACTCCTAACTCCTTTTCCAAATCAAATGATATTTTGCCACTAAATATACTATTTTTTTCATATATACAAATGTTATCACTACTTGGTAAAAAAAAAAAAAGCCACGCATTAGTTTCTTTTTGTCTCTTTTTTGCATTAAAAGAACTACGTACAAAAATTGGTGGTGGAGATTTTTCGATTCCTTTATTTCCTCCAACCTGTGGCCACAACCTACAAATGCCACCGAATTAAATAATAAAAAAATCAAAACCTTATTCTTACCTCACAAAAAATTTATAACATTTCTAAAATAATGTTTGAGAATAGTTGTCACCTTAGAAATCCACGAACATAATCAATTCTTTTCATACGATGATTTGTTAATTAAAACTAGCTCAACTAAGTAAAAAATATTATTGGTGCCAATAGAATCCTAATGCCAAGACCAATGCAAAATATTCCAAAACTATAATACAAATATTCATTTTACATTTCCTACTAAAATTTTCATATTTCATGAGAAAATTTATAAGAAAAAACTTTTTTTATTTTTTCTAAGAATTTTAATTGACAAGTAATTCTTTTGTAAATAATTATTTTCTACAAGATTATAAAATTTGTAAGCATTTTTTACAATTTTTTTTTTATAAAAAAGTGTTTTATACAAATTACTCTACAATAAAATTAACAATTTCTTACAAAATTATTTTACAATAAAATGTGTAAGTATTTCTTATGAAAAAAATTCAAAACAAAATTGACAGAGTAGTGATTAATGAGTTTCAGAAGCTATGTAAAAGACGAATTAACTCAATTGACTTGTTTTTTCGATTCAACTTTATTAAATTGAATTTACAAAGATTCCTAAAATCATATATATATGTGAGACTATTAAAAAATATAATTCTACGTTATATGTATATTGTAATAAGTTTAAATTAATAAGTGCATCTTTTAAAATGACATATTAAAGTGTATAAATACCCAAATTTTGGAATTAGTAATCTTTGAAGTTTCCGTGAAAAAAAAAACACATTAAACACATTAAAAACACATTACAATAAGAAAATTAAAAACAAAATAAACCAAACTTTTTTCATAAATCAAAATATATTTTTTAAAGCAATTAAAATACTGATATTAACTATAATTTTTAAGCTTGAAGTACACAACTCACTTTAATTTCGTCAATCTTCGTATTTTCTCCTAAAATTACACAGTTCCAATAGCATAAATATTCCGTGTTATATATATATAAAAAAAAAAGGTTAAATACTTCTACCTGTCTCTCTTTGTGTAATAAATTTAAAAGACTATTGCTCATAAATGACTAATAGTAACGCCCACAAATTTTAGTAACTTGTTAACGTCTCTTTTGTTTATCTTTCTCATCTATCACTTCGACATTTTAACTACTATTGCTTTTATTTCATTTTTAGAGGATTATAATTAAAATGAAGTTAATTAGTGTACACCGACAACATTATTTTTTTCAAAAAACGCTTTCTTTAAAGGCGTCAGGTCAAAAGCAACGTAACATATATATTATGTATATATGTTGTATATATAATACAAGGGAATAATAAAAAGTATACGATTATACATAAACGTGGGAATAATAGACGTGTATAATATCAGTATGATAAAGATAGCTACTCTGGCTTCTGTGTTTACATAGAAGAAAATGGCACACGTGATCATATTTTATTTAAGTAGTATTTTGTATAGTGAACTTATAATCATTTTAAGTGTTAAATATGTTTTCAGTCCCTTAATTTTTAGTGAATTTTAAAATTTGGACTAATTTAGTTCTTTATCTATCAAAATATGTTGATTTAGTCTTTCTAATTCAATTTTGTTAAGTTTATTTGATATTTCAAGCACATTTCATAATAGTATTTGACTTAACATTAAAGCAAAAATGTGTCATACCGTATAAACAACTCGAACACAATTTTAAAATGCGTACGAAACATCAAATAAATTTAACAAAATTTGATTAAAAGTACTAAATCTACGTATTTCGAAAAATGAAAAACTAAATTAGTTCAAAATTTCAAAATAGACTAATTCTAAAATTTACTAAAAATTAAAGGAACAAAATCATATTTAATCCTTCCTCTGATAAATATCAAGTAATTAAAATTGGTTAAAATTGTTAATTATGGTATTCAATTTCAAATGGCAAAATTGTAATGATTTATTTATTTGTTTTAATCTCTTAATCAATGTGTTTGAGATTATGATTAAGGAAGAAGATGGGACAGAATCATGATTAGATAGTAGAAAACATAGAGAATAAAGATGGGGTATCAGTGTGAAAATCACGTAAATATCTACATGGTTCAATAGGAAACACACACGTAAGCAAATGAAACCTTAATATTTTTGTTGTCCACACATAAAATATTAACCTTAATGTATAGAAGTGGTAAATAAATACTCAAAAGAAAAAAAACAAAAAGATGAGTATGGTTCATTGATGATACCTTTCCTTTTCCGTTGCAACTCAATTGTGCTTTTCCGACTGTATATATATAGAGAGAGGAGAGTGAAAAGGTGAAAGGAACAGGTCCTCTTCTCCATTCTCCATTTTTGCAGATTCTGAAATTGTGAAGAGAGAAGAATGAGAGAAGAATTGGTGGTGCAAGAAGTGTACGTTAGCAATGAAGAGAGGAACCTCACAGTGCTTAAAACCTCTCTCTTCTTCAACGGAGATGGTTTCGCTGTATATGATTCCAAGGGTCAACTCGTTTTCCGCTTCGACTCCTATGGGCCACGCGCACGTGACAAAGACGAGCTTGTTCTCATGGATCCCAATGGCCGTTCTCTTCTTACTCTGCGCCGAAAGGTACAACCTTCTTTTTTTGCTTTCTACCAGGTCACATGTTTCTATGTTGCTCTTTCAATTCAAAGAACACCGATTTCTCTGTTTTGTGTTCTTTTATTTATGACTGAAGCGTTTGTTATTGAATCGGCAGAAACCGAGTCTTCATCAACGGTGGGAAGGGTTCAGAGGGGAGAGAAGGGAGGGAGATATAGCCGTTTTCAGCGTGAAGAGATCGTCGATCATCGGACGGTCGAGGACGAGCGTGGCGGTGGAGGTGTACGATAGGGATGGTGTGGAGTACCTGATCGAAGGGTGTTTCCGGCAGCGGTGGTGCAAGGTTTTGAATGCGGCGAAGGAAGTTGTGGCTGAGATTCGTCGCAAGGTGGACCCCACCACCAGTGTTATGCTGGGGAAGGAAGTGTTTTGGCTTTGCGTGAAGCCTGGTTTTGATGCGGCCTTTGCCATGGGATTGGTTTTGGTGCTTGATGAGATGAACGGTGAGAATTACTTTGTGGATAGAACGGAAGATCTTGTGGTGCACTCTGCCGCAGAAGATCCGGGACTAGTTTCACCTCTTCCAGTTTGAGAGAATTGCGTGTTTTTCTGATGCTGACGTTATACTCACTCATGGTTAGTTGGTTGGAGTGTTCCCTTGAAAAGGGTTTTCTCTCTTTTTTTTTCTTTTTTTTTTTAAGAAAAAAAAGTAATAATGATGATGTTGTGGATGAAATCACTTGCCAATGTAGTACATTATTTTCATATGCAAATAACACAAAGATAACCTCATCCTAAATTTCTGTCTTAATTTGTCCTATATTATATTGCGGAATAATAATAATAATAATAATTATTATTATTATAATAACTTTAAAATTTTGCCAACAAGGTGTAAATAGATCTAAATAATCGAATAAAATTTAAATTTTATGAGAAAATAAAATTTAATGTATTTATAAAATTTGTAATTTTGGTCCTAATTTCTTCGACATTATTGGAGTTGTCTGCAATATTGATATTCGAATTCTTTTTTACAATTTTAATCTCTTAGTTTTAATTTATCCAAAAATTTATTTAATTTTCAGTTTAATTATTCATAAGTGTTTCTTATTTATAAGTTTATTTGATCTCAACCAATATTTCTTATTTTCGTTACGGTCTTAATCAGTTTAATAATTTGTATTAAGTTGATTTAAAAAAAAAATTAGTATGACATTCAAATAAGATACTGTAACAATGTCTTACTTGGTTCTTAGCTAAAGAAACAAAAATGTCTCAATCATACATGTGTCGAAATGCAATACATAAACAATTAAGATTCGAATCAAATTTTAAATAAATAAAAAATACATACAACTAAGAATGTATTAAAATATCAAAGCTATAACAGTTTAGTTAACTAAATTTACTATTTTGAGATATGATGTTGCTTCATTTAAAATGATAGATATAAAAGTTTATAGATATGATTTTATTAGTATATAGATAAACAAAGGTTTTGAAGTTATTTTTCTGTGTATTACAATGTCTATAGCCACTTTTACACTAGAGCACAAAACCATTTTATGTAAGGACCATATTAAGTCCTCTTTCTGAAAAATTTTGTTTTAAATTCAAGAATCATATTCTCAGTAAGTGCCAATTTTTATATGTACAGAATGTTCATAACTAGAATTTTTGTTGGGCCATAAATTAAAAATTACTCATGGTGGGCTTGTTGCCCAAACACCCACTCAAACTTTTACTTCGAGTTTATTAATTTTCTCTTTTTGATCAAAAAATAAAGGTTAAAATATTCTGTTAGTTATCGTTTTGGATTAGAAATTTCAAATTGGTCATCGTATTTTAATTGATCTCAAATTCGTCCTCATTTTTGTATTTGAGTATTAAATCAGGGCAATCGTTAACTGCTAGCAAACGACGTTTATATGTAATGATGTGACTGTAATGTTCATTCTTAAGTGTCATTGAGTTGTGGTTAGCACAGTAAACAGCCATTGTTGTTTTCACTTGTAAGAAGAGATAATATTGAGAGAGTGTAAGTGTTTGAAAGAGGGTGCGGAAGGTTTCTCGTCTCCTCTGTTTTGCTTTGTTTGCACCGGTAATGTCTCCCTCTCATATTCAACTACAACAACTCGTACTTACCTTTAAACTGGCGCTCGACCACGACCACAATGAACGCTCTGACCTCCGATTGCACTCGCTCTCACCTCCGACCATGATCGACCTCACCTTCGTCCACGCTCACGGGGTTTGCATTCCCGCACTTACTGATTTTCCCAATCCAATCCCTAATTACATCATTTAACGTCAGAAATTCAAAATCAAGTTAACGTTACAAAATTTAACACCGTTATCGATTGTCCTGATTTAATATTCAATTACAAATATGAGGATGAAATTGAGATCAATTAAAATATGAGGACTAATTTGAGATTTTTGAACCAAAACAAGGACTAAAGGAGTATTTTAACCAAAAATAAATTTTGGTTTCTTAAATATAAGAATCAGTCACATCAATTGTTATAGATTCGATTTAAATAACTTTAAAATGAAGTCATGAAAGGACTTACTATCTAACGAAAAAAAAAAGTTTTAAAATTCAATATCGTTACTCTGCAAAAATAAAACGCATTTAATGTAGTTACAAAATTTCTTCCCAAACCATGTAGAAGAAGATTTTCTTCTTTCATACCCTTTTAACTTTTATGTTATAAATGACTTAGAATTTATCAACAAGCTATATAAAATCTATTTCAATAATTTCTCAAAATAACTTATAACTAAAGTTTATAAATTATATGAATATTATTCAATCCTAATAATATCTACGAGAAAAATAAGCATTCATAAATGGCTTAACTAAATTGACCCAGATTGTTTTGAGCTTTGATTAATCTCATATTTGTGAACCACCACAATTAAATCAAACTTTTGACTAATTGAGCATGTAATTTATGTATTTACATCAACCATTACTTTTGAGCTAAATTTGAAACCATAAAAGTTTTTTATTGATCAAACTATAATAAAAAATACTACAACTACAACATTGTAAACAAATATGTATTAGTAGGTCACACTCATAAATCACATCGAACACTTCATGCATTATGTCCAAAAATCACTAAAATGAACGCGGATAAGAAGAGAAAGAAGGGAATGGAGGCAGAGGAAAAAGTAGCTGCCGGAGACGAAGGTGGTGGTGGTGGAGTGGTGTTGGAGCCCGGTGAAACGGCGGCGGAAGGTGGCAGGCCGGAGCCGGAGACATTGACGGCTAACCTCTGTCCACGTGTACAGTGTTGACCGATGCTACAGATGTAGTAATGTTGACCGGCTGTGGTAAGGGTAACGTTGACCGGACCCGTGGTATATGTACGTATAGGATTAGCGGAAGAGCACGAAGTATACGATTCTTCCGGCACTGCAACCACGTTATGCTGTGCTCTTTGGAAATCGAAGGCTGAAAAAAAAAAAAAATTATTTTTTGTTTATAATTTTTCACGGTGTTTCAAACATGGAGACAATTACGGTAAAATCATGGTACGAATCGAAGACTTACATAGAATATCTCCGACTGCAAAAGTTTTGTCGGAAACCCAAGTTTGGTATGTGGAGGGATCTTGTGGAGTTGTCCAACCAGTGCCATCTCCGACAATGAACACTCTCTGTGCCTCTGTGTAATGTACAAACATTAAAATAGACACCATTACACTGAGACAGAGGGAAGTAACCATGTTGTTCATGTTCAAAATTCTTGCAAAATATGTTTTGTTGGTGCAGAGTCTAGCGAAAAGAACAGTGACAAAGGTGGTTGTGTTTGTGGTTGAAGTGTTTTGAGAACCAAAGCTAAGCTATAAATAGAGGGAGAAATCAAAGTTACAAGAAAAATGAACTTGACTTTGTTGGAATCCAAACAGAGGAAAATATTTTAGTTTCTTAGAATTCAACCAAATTAATTCAAAATTAGGTAAAATTGATTTAAAAAATAATGTTCTTATATATATATATATAATTATTATTTTCTTAATTGAAATGAGATCTTTAATATATTTTTATGGGCTAAATATTAATGATTGATTTTACGTTACTTAGTGAAACAACTTATAAAACGTCTTTTATTTAATCGGATTATAATATTTTTTATTATTTTATTTTTTCTGTCAAAGTTTAGACAGAAGTAGTTTTTTCTTTTCGTTAAAAATTTATATGATGAAAAATTAAAATTATATGCTTAGCGCGTGGGTTGGTGGTAGCCGCACCGGTGGAGACGCCACTCTTTGGCCTTGCTCGTTACGCAATAGTTCAAAGTCTTCACGTACCAACCACGAACATTTATTTATTTTTTTTCTCATTTTTTTCTCTGTTGCATTTAAGTGAAAATCGAAATTCGCTTTTACATAATTAATAATAACGTTAAGCCAAATGTTTCAAATTTTAATATTATCTTTTACAATTAACTCTATTTTCTTTTATCATAGTAAACTTTTATACATTTTTAATGAATTTCGCAAGGTATAACTTTGAATGTATGGTCTACAAAGTTGTATGTAATACAATAATTCGGTGATTTTATACAATAACTTTGAATGTTTCAAATTTCATGAAGATGTAAATCTAAAGGATTGACATTAGTCATTAAATAATATAATGTATTTAGAAAATAATTATTTTGGATAAGTATAATACATAATAAATAAATAAAGGTTCAAAGGTGATATTTATAATACTTTTTATCATCCGATCAAAATTTTGTGCAGTGTTATTTTTTCAAATTCAAACCCAACGCAATTAACATACTATATTGCTAAAATAAATAGACAAATAATATTAATTAAAGTTTTAATAATTTAAGTGGTTTATGTACGACAAATCAACTAATTACATACCTATAAAACTGCTATGCATAATCTTTTTAAGGTAATTTATGTTTCATTAAATTATTATGATATCATGTTTCATTCATTTATTTTTATCTCTTTTCCTTTTATTTATTTGAAATTATTCTATTATGCATAATAGTTTTTTTTTATCAAGTGTAAAACAAAGGAACTAAAAGTGGAAAAAACATTGATTTTTTAAAGAAATAATTGTATAAAAAAACACGTTAAGAGATTCGAAAGAAAGGAATAAGAAGTGAGATTATATATATATATATATA
>Ga0099823_1000343_pt1 | contig 29239 bp, 29 predicted proteins | sample CowpearedBW_FD_76831 | JGI IMG/M metagenome (GOLD analysis project Ga0099823, IMG submission 76831) | Root nodule microbial communities of legume samples collected from California, USA - Cow pea red BW | ecosystem: Host-associated > Plants > Roots > Nodule | place: USA: California | collected...
CTAAAGAATGAATCCATATTTTGAGTTTCATGTAAGAAATTAAATTTTGCATAAATGATTAAAATTGAACTTTGGAAGTTAGAGGCACTTAGTGAATGGAAAAGATTAGAAATGATATGAATTGATATTGTCGGGGTTAGTATTCACCAACTATGCTCTCATGCAACTACAATTTTACATCCTCTACATTAATATGCTAATGTCAACCCAAAAATTTACTCAAACCCTAATTCCTTAATGGATTGAGCCTAAATTTCCTTATTAAGAGTCAATTCAAATTTACTTTATGCACTAGGGTTTAAGACAACCAATGGGTCAAGCCCTATTCCTAGGTACAAGCTCCATTGAGTTTTCTTGTGCCAAATCAAGGTTTCAAAAGATATTTTCACACCCAATGAACCAAATACATGCAATGGATGGCCAAATCAATGCAAGCATTAAGTGAAGAAACAAAAAGACTAGCATTCAATGAAATATGCATTTATATATTCAAAGCATTGCAATTACATAACAGTGTAGTGGATACATCTAACCCCAACAAAAATTGGTTTAGCTCTCCATTGTCATGGAGAGCTCAAGCTTACAAATGGAAGAAATGGGAGAGAAAGAGATACAAAGAGGAAGAATGAGTCGTTCCCACATGCCTTAGCACACCTCCAAGCTCTCCAAAACAAGTTTGCTCATGCCTACCACTGCCAAAGATCCATTCCCTTCGAGCAAACCAGAAGAAATAGGTTAAAATGGCCACATCAGCACAAGTGTCGCTCATCGTTGTCCCCGCACCGCTTAGCGTCCAGAAAATGCGAGCCCATCAATGCTCAACACTGGCTTTTGGCGCTCAACGCCCAAAAATGCGAATCAAATGGGGCTGAGCGTTGGCACTGAGCGTCTAGAAATGCGAATTAACTAGCACTCAACGCTGATTCTGGCGCTCAGTGTTGAAAAATGCAAGAAAAATGGTGTTTAGCCTTGATTTCTAGTGCTCAACCTTGAACTACTATGTTCATATCTTCAATTTTGGCCTTTTTTTCTTGTTTCTTCTCTGGTTGACAACTTGTTTGGCTTGAGACAAAAGCTTCTTATCATTAAATTGGTCACAAAAATAGGGATTAGTGGTATAATTAGATCTATGTAACCCATATAGTATTTATTCACAAAAGTAAGTAAAAGTGAGGATTAAATGGGTAAAAAGCTCAAGAGGAGTTGATTTTGTTAACAAAAGATAGCCAAGATAATGGTAGAAATCTACATTATCAACTCCCCCAAACTTAAAACCTTGTTTGTCCTCAAGCAAAAAGGGTAACTTGGCCTAGATGAATAACACAATTGCAATGGTCTAGCAACTCAAGAAAACATGATTAAACAACCAAAACAGATATCAATCGTGCTTGCTCTTATTTGAAAGATTTTTTGACATATGTGTTTCATTAGCAAGGCGAGCTTAAGCTATGGTGCTCACAAGAACATGCAAAAGTTTATAAGGGATCAACAATCATGGCAAAATGTTTCCTTGATAAATGGGAACCACTTCTCACAAGAACAAGTGTTTCACTCAATCCCACTAGTGTATGCATATAAATAACATTCTCTCCACCATCACAATGTCACACAATATAACTTTGCTTTTTGTTCAAAATGCCTAAAACTTTCACAAACATGCTATCATCACAAGGGCTTTTATGGCTTGTATCGTGGCTAGGCTAAGAAGGAAATTTGGTTTTTCAGGATAACAAAAGTACCTTAAGCTAAGAGAACAACTAATCAAATCATGAAAGTATTTTTCTCCCTTCTCTATGAACAAATGAAACCAATTCCCAACTTGCTTTCAACAATTTTTATTCTTTGCAGCAACTTTTTTTTTTTATGAATTGAACCAAAAGCTTTACACATTTTCTCATGCTCCCTTATATCAGCAATAATTCCCCTAAACTTGAACCATACTCATGACTAACAATTATTTGCTCTCTCAAGCTCAAAGTAAGGTAGTTGAAATGTTCATTATGCTCAGGGTTCAAGGAATGACACATTTTATCTTTAAGGCTCAAAGACTAAAAGGGTTTGCGCAAGAAATCTACTTGAAAAAGATTGGCTCAATTATATAACAGGAAAAAGAAAGATGGCCTTGATCATCTGTAGCATGCAAGTAAATGATTAGCAAATGAACTCAAGCAAAATTAATTATGAGTCCACAGTGATAGCATTCACACAAATCAACTCTAGGACACAATCTCTCACAGGGTACTTTGGGTTCCACAATTGTCAACATATGTCAAAATCATTTATCACAATTAAAATCAAGCATCACTATACCAAGTCAATGCAAAAGAAGATTAGTTCACCAACCAAGCTACAGAATTCAAAAACTATGAAATGAAAGTTAAAACCAAAATTTAAATTGAAATCTAAAAGCATAATTGAAAATCAGGACTATTCACAAACACAAGTCCTACAAAAGGGAGTCATCTATCAGCTCCAAGAGCATCTCGTGAGACGTTATCCTCGCTCCTAGCGGAGGAATCATCATCAGACCCCTCCTCTTCATCATTATCGGGCTTCTCCTCATCATTAGACTTATCCTCCTCCTCATCATCAGCAGCTGCAGCAGAGGAAGTTGCTCCTCCTCCTCTAGAAAGGTTGGCCTGGTCCCTAGGTCATGCTACTCTAGCCTCAACTTCCTTAGCAGATAAAAGATGCAGCTCAAACATGGCTAAAGACACATCTCAGATCATCTCCGTGTGTACCACTTCCAACCGGTGGAGGGCATTTAGCTTGAGGTCCAGGGATTGCATCTGCAACTGCATGATCTGTCATGCATCAAGGGGAGGGGTAGTTGGTTGTTAGTCAGGATTGAATGGTGGTGCAGTAGGTCCCTCCCTTCGACTAGCAAGCAATGTTGTGTGTAGTAACCATTTTCAATTGGTGCATGGGGCCTCTCGAAAGGTGGAATGGAGGTGTCAACCCCAGCCAACTCACATAGATAAGTGATCAAAGATGGGTGCCCAAGAGGAGCTTTAGGCATGGCAACATGGGCACACTAGTGGATTTCATTTGCAATGAGTCTACCAACATTCAAAGGTCTGCCAGTGAGAATGGCGTAGAGGATAATGGACCGGCTCATGGTGATGTTCGAGACGTGTGAGCATGGGGTCATATTGGCGTGTATAAGGGTCAGCCACATCTTACTTCTTGAAGTGAGATTCGATCGTAGGATTTTGATGGGTTGTTGGTTCTTGTTCAATTCAAATGTTCCCCCCAAGATGCATAAAGTCCGCTCAATCTTTGTGTAGTCAACATCAGCATTGAATAATTGGGCATATTAGCAAGGTGTGTTGCCCGATTTCCAGTTCGTTCCCAAGAATGTGTTGATAGTTTTAACATCAAAAGGGACGCGTCTTCCTCTAACATAGATAAAGAAGGGATCTTCATCATGGATTTGCTTTGCATTAACATATAACTCTTTCACTATAGCTATGTTTGTCGGAGCTGGATACAATCCCAAGTTATTCCACCCTTTGCGAAGGAATTCTTCTATGAATTCAGGCACTTCTCCAGGTAACAGGCCAGGGGCTTCTCCATCAAGAGCCATCGGTTTTGAACCAAGTCGTAATTTTCCTCATGCTCCTTGGTGAGGAAGCGATGGGAATAGAATTTTTCCTTCCTCTTTTGACCTTAGGAGGATTGGCCAGTAGTTGCCTTGTGGCGATTAGGAGTTGAAGAAGATGACATCTTGTAAAATAGGTATTCACAAAAAGGTATAGTGGCATTGAAATGTCAGCAACTAAATTGGATAATGAGCAGCAAAAAGACTATAGTAGTCTAAAATCTGGTAGCCAAAAATTGTGAGAAAAGGCACAAAAATAGACACCAAACATAGGCATCTTAAATTTCCACTCAATTCACACTCAATCAAAACCAAGGTCATCAACATTGAACTAGATAATGCAAAAACACAAAATAGGGGCATTTTGGCGCCCCACAAAACAAGACTCAGCAAAACAAGGTTAGCATAACTAAACCATTGCCCTTGAGCAACAACCAAAATAATGGCCTTAAAAGAGTAACACTGGCCAACACTGCAGGCACATACAATAATGGTCCAGAATTTGACCCAGCCAACACATATTCACATGACAACACAAGATATAACAACAAATGGTGAACATGATAGTTAGACTTACTAGGCAGTGAACATCACAAGAGGATTCAACTCAATGACAAAAACATGGCTTAAACAGCCCAACCTTAGCAACATCACTCTTTGAAGCACAAAGACATGGAAATGGCCTAAATAATTATTCACACAATTCATAAAATTAGCACATCACAATAGAATGCACAAAAAAACAACAATTACACAATGAATGAAAAATAAAAACATGAACATTTACGTGAATGAATGCAAAGGAGAGGAATGCCTGGTTTAGTGGATTGAGAAAGAAGCTTGCTCCTGGAATTGGGTTGGTGGTGGTTTGCAGAGGTGTTGGTTCGCGAATTGGGTTGGCAATGGTGGTTTAGATTCGTGTAGTGATTGAAGGTGATGAAGGTTAGCAGTGAATTCGTGCAATTGATGAAGGTGAGTGCGTAAGTAAGGGAATACGAAAATGGCAGGCTGAGCAGTGAGCAACGATGGAGAGTGTAAACGTGACTGGTGTGGGTGTAGAGGGAGCGTGAGTGAGGTTTGTGTGCGTGGATGGAGGCACGAAAGTGGTGTTTCGTGTGGGTGCAGAGGAATAATGAATGGAGCGAATGGTAATGGGGTGGTGATGAAAACGAGAGTGCTAGAGGCAGGGTAGGGCTGAGTGGTGGTGTGTAAAACTGAGAATGGGAGTGATGGAGACAGGGATGAGCGGTGGTGAGCGGCAGAATTGGGGGAAAATCAAGGTTTAGGGTTTGAAAATGAGAGATTGGGGATTGGAGAGGTAGGGTTCGAGAGTGGGAGAGCGAATTTGAGACAAAGAATGGATGAGGGTGTGAATGGGCCCAAGACATTGTCCAAACTATCCCAAAAAGCATCAGACCTACACCACGAGCCAGCGTTGAGCGTCCTGCAACAACGCTTAGAACTGTATCAGTTAAAACAAAGGTTGTTGATTTTCTGGTGTGGCATTGAGCGCTAAAATCTGACGTTGAGCGATGAAGCTGCAGTGGTCACTTTCGTGGCTGAGGTTGAGCGCTACAGATCAAGGTTGAGCGTCAGAGCTGCAGTGGTTATGAATTCTATGCTTTTTCTCTCAACCTTTGAACCTAGGCACTCGACATTCATGCAAACATGCATTCAAACAAAAATAAATGCTAAGACTAACCTAAAACACACCTAAAGACCACATTGACAATACATCAAAGGCTTGATGCACACATGACTTAAAACAGAGAAAAACATGCTCAACTTAACTACCAAATTTCACAAACACATAAAATTTCACAAGACTCAAAACAACAAATTGAAATAAAGAAAGGGTTGAGAACATTGGGTTGCCTCCTAGGAAGCGCTTATTTAACGTCATGAGCCTGACAGTTAATGCACTTAAGCTTGGTTGGTGCTTTTGGTGTGCTGCTTCCCAACCTAACACATATACAACTTCAATTGATCACTAGTCACCAATTTAGTCCTTCTAAAATAAGGAGCTTCAATTTCAATCCTTCCATCAACTTTGATGTCTTTAATAACCCACAACCTTGCCCATTTTGACTTGAATCTTCAAATGTTCCTTTCTCATCACAATTTGTTGGTCGGGTCTAAGCCCATTAGTTCCCATCAAAGAGTGGTGGTGAACTAGAACATGATCTTTCTCTTCCCTCTCTTCATGCACTTTCACAAAGAAGCAATTGGAGCACTTTTCAAGTAGTCTTGAAGCTTGCCATGGTCTACTAGTCACAGCTAAAATTTCATTAATGACCTTAAGACTAGTCTGTTCCTCACTGGATTCTTGCATAACTTCAACAACATGGAAAGTCACTTCCTCATCTTGGTCTTTTAATTTCAGCGTTCCCTCATCCACATTGATGACAACCTTAGATGTTTTCATGAATGGCCTCCCAAGAATGAGCGGTACACCTTCATCCTCCTCCATTTCCAGCACCACAAAATCTACTGCAAATTTGAGCTTATCTCTTTTTACCACAACATCCTCCACCACACCATAGGGGTATTTAATGGACCTATCTGCCAATTGCAAGGTCATTCTTGTTGGTTTAGCTTCAAGACCACCAATCTTCTTAAGCGCAGATAGGGGCATCAAATTAATGCTAGCTCCTAAGTCAACTAGAACTTTCCCCATATCATGATTTTCAATGGTGCAGGGGATGGTGAAGCTATTTGGATCATTGAACTTTGGAGGAAGGGTCTTTTGAATAATAGCAATACAATTCCCTTGCACCTCAGTGGTTTCCTCTTCTATGTACTTCTTCTTTTTACCGAGGAAATCCTTCATGAACTTTGCATAAGAAGGTATTTCTTACAATGCTTCAGAAAAGAGAATCTTGATCCCAAGTTGCTTGAATATGTATTTGAACCGAGCTAATTGTTTCTCCTTCTCTTTTCTTGAAGGGTTATGAGGATAGGGAAGGGTTTTCACAACAAATTTCCCTTTTTTCTTTTTCTCTTTTTCATTTTCCTCTCTTTTATTAACTTTCTCCTCTGCTACAATTTCTTCATCAACTTCTTCCTTTTGAATTGCTTCTTCATTCTTTTTCTTTTCTCCAGCTTCCACCTTTTCTTTAGAATCTAGCCCAACCTCCTTCCCACTTCTAATGAAAATAGCTTGACATTGTCCTTTGGGGTTGGCTTGAGTATTTGCAGAAAATGATCCACCTTGTTGGTCCGCCAATTACTTTGCTAATTGCCCCACTTGCACCTCCAAATTTTTAATTGATGCATCAATGTTCTGTTGATTTTGTATTGACATTTGCAAGAACTGCTACATTATGTCTTAAAGCTTTGAAGTTCTATCAGTCAAAGAGGTTGTTGGTAAGTCTGTTGATGTGGGAGTCTATTAGAAAGTCCTGCTTGGTCTAATTCTGGTGAGGTCTCCATCCTTAATTATAGTTTCCAAGTCAGCCTTGATTGCCTATTGGTATGGTTTCCTCCACACAACTCACAACTTTGCACTTGTTGGATTTGAGTTATAGAGGTATTTTGAAGCTCTTGGGAAAGTTGTGACAATTTCATCATGAAGGTCTCTAGTTGCTGAGTCATGATCTTATTCTGAGCCAACAGAGCATCTTGAGATTGAAGCTCTAGAATACCCTTCTTTTGAGAATAGGCTCTCTCAGTATAGGCTTCATTATCATTAGCTGCCATATTCTCTATCAACTCATAAGCTTCCTTTAGTGTCTTCCACTTGATACTTCCTCCGGTCAAGGCATCCAACATCAGCTTTGACTGGGATTTAAGGCCCGCCAAGAAAAGAGTAAGTTGTGTAGGTTGATCAAATCCATGAATGAGAGTTTTTCTTAACATTCCTTTGAATCTATCCCATGCTTGGCCTAAGAACTCATTCATATCTTGCTGGAATGCTAATATTTCCTGTTTTCCCTTGTTGACCTTGGACTGGGGAAAATATTTTCTTACGAACTTTGCAACCACATCATCCCAGTTAGTGAGACTATTCTCAAGAAAGGAATTCAGCCATGCTTTAGCAGGTCCTGCTAGGAAGAAAGGGAAGAGACTCAGGCGTATGGCTTCATCGAGAACTTGATGGATTTTCACAGTGTTGCAAATCTCTAAGAATGTGGCCATATGAGTGTATGGATTTTCATGAGACAGGTCACTGAACTGATTACTCTAAACTAGGTGAATAAGAGTCAGCTTCATCTCCATATTGGTGGCATTGACTATTGGCCGAGCAATACTGTTGAAGTTGATATAGCTTGTCAACGTCGCATAATCTTCCAAAGTTCGTCTTTTACGACCTCTACCATCACCATGAGGATTTTTAGTCATTTCTTCCTCTAAAAATGAATCAAGATTCTGAGAAGTAGACTAAAGAGTGTCTGAAGCAAAAGAGTGAGGGGCAATTTGTTATGCTTGAGCTCATCGTCGCCTAGTGGCACTATTGTTTCTGCGGGCAGTTTTCTCTATCTCAGGATCAACAAGGAGTGGTTCTGAAGACACAATCCTCCTTGTATGGATTCTACCATGTATACACTATAGAATAACAACAAAAACAAGCTTGAACTACAAGTTAGCCCAAATAACGTGTGTATCTAACAAAACCAAAACAAGAAATATGAACAAAAAAAATTAAGTTTAAATAAGTCAAAAATCACACAAAACTATAATATTAGACACGGGTCCCCAGCAACGGTGCCAAAAACTTGTTACAACTTTGGCAAGTGTACCAAGTCACACACGTAGTAACTGGTAAGACTCAGATATCGTTTTCCAAGAGACTCGTGTATGCTAAATAATTGTGTAATTAGTGACTAATTTAAACTAAAGAATGAATCCATATTTTGAGTTTCGTGTAGGAAATTAAATTTTTCATAAATGATTAAAATTGAACTTTGGAAGTTAGAGGCACTTAATGAATGGAAAAGATTAGAAATGATATGAATTTATATTGTCGGGGTTAGAATTCACCAATTATGCTCTCATGCAACTACAATTTTACATCTTCTACATTAATATGCTAATGCCAACCCAAAAATTTACTCAAACCCTAATTTCTTAATGGATTGAGCCTAAATTTCCTTATTAAGAGTGATGAAGGATTGACCACTCAAAGAACTATGGAGACTACCCCAAGGAGAATTACTAGGAGCATGACTAAAGGGGATAATCCTTCTTCTATGTCTCTTTCTTTATTTTCCATCTTAATTTCTTGATTTCCCTAAGTTGACTTAGTTGACTTGTTGACCTTTGACTATGGTTGACTCATTGACCAAAATTAATTAAACTTAAGTCAACATGTTAATCCTTGTTTTAGTTGATTTGTAGGTTAATTTTGTAGAGACAAGCTTGATAGGTGGCGCATGGTGATTGGAGAGCATGAATGATGTGGAGGAGAGAGTAAAGCAAAAGCAAAAAGCATAAAGCAAAAGTAGACATTGTACCTTTTGTCTCTTTTGATCTTTATGCTTATTTGCATGATTTGGAGACCACTTTTTTCTCTTCCTCCACCCTTTTGGCCGAGAATCCTCATTGGAAGAAGCACCACCATCTCATTTTGTGCCTAGCTTGAAGATGCTTCTAGAATTAGGGTTTTCCTTGCTTTTCTAGTTAGGCCTTTTCATCTTTTGTATTTTGCTTAGAGGCCCCCAAGACTATCTGTTTAAGGGGAGTTCTACCACTTGTAAAAGGGTTGAATACTTTGAATCTAAACACTTTTGTTTCAACCATTGTCCTGTGAGCTAAGCCCTCCTTCTAGGAGAGGAAGAACTCTTGCCTTATCTTGTTATGCAAGTGGCGACACCATACACTCATCTCTAGAGGTTGGTTTGCTTTGCCCCCTCTATGAGTGGCGTACTCCACTTCCATATCCACTATTATCTTCTCTTCTATTTTATTTGTTCTTATTCTTTCATTGTATTTTTGTTTTTGGTCTTTCTCTTGTTATTTTCGTTTATAAGCACCTTAAGCTATCTCTTCTCCTATTGAACTCTTGGAAAGGAACCTTCACATCTAGATAGCCTTCTATCTTAATGTCCAGTAGGGAATTCCTTGAGTTTTCTTTAAACAACTATTCACCATATTCATAATCTTAAAAGGAAACAAGATAATCCTTCATCAAAGAGTCAATTCCTTGAACTCTTAATAAGCAAATTTGCTTTATGCACTAGGGTTTAAGACAACCAATGGGTCAAGCCCCATTCCTAGGTACAAGTTCCATTGAGTTTTCTTATTCCAAATCAAGGTTTCAAAAGATATTTCCACCCACAATAAACCAAATATCATGCAATGGATGGCTAAATCAATGCAAGCATTAAGTGAAGAAACAAAAAGACTAGCATTTAATGAAAGAGACATTTATATATTCAAAGCATTGTAATTATATAAGAGTGCAGTGGCTACATCTAACCTAAAAAAAATGGATTTAGCTCTCCATTGTCATGGAGAACTTAAGCTTACAAATGGAAGAAATGAAAGAGAAAGAGATATAAAAAGGAATAAAGAGTTGTTCCCACAAGCCCTAACGCACCTCCAAAAAATGCAAGCCCATCAGCGCTCAACATTGGCTTCTAGCGCTCAGTGCCTAAAACTGTGAACCAAATAAGGCTGAATGCTCGCACTGAGCGTCCAGAAATGCAAATTAACTGGCGCTCAACGCTGAAAAATGCGAGAAGAATGGCGCTCAGCCTTGATTTCTGCCGCTCAGCCTTGAACTGCTATATTTATATGTTCAATTTTGGCTTTTTTTTCTTCTTTCTTCTCTGGTTGACATCTTCTTTGGCTTGAGACAAAAGCTTCCTATCACTAAATTGGTCACAAAAAGAGGATTAGTGGTATAATTCGATCTATGTAACCCATATTGTATTTATTCACAAAAGCAAAGTAAAAGTGAGGATAAAATAGATAAAAAACTCAAGAGGAATTGATTTTGTTAGCAAAAGATAGCCAAGATAATGGTAGAAATCTACATTATCAGCAGTGCCAGACAATAGTGTAGGGGCAGGGGTCTGTTGCAAATGATTTTGCATGGATGGCTTGATGGTTTGGTTTGGGATATGTTGTAATTACTTATGAGCGGGGAGGTTCATAATGGAGTTGGAAATGCGTGATTGATTCGGGCGAGGAGGTCCTTATCAATTGTACTCTTGTGTGGGGATACAAGTGGGGGGCGGTCGTATATTTCGTGCTCACACTTGAGGTTGTTATGAGCGGCGAGGTTCATAGCAGGTGTTCACGCATGTTGGACTACGAGCGGGTAGGTTAATATAGACAGACTACGGGCGGGGAGGTCCGTAGAGTTGGACCACGAGCTAGTAGGTTTGTGGAAGCATGATAATCATTTACGACTAAAGTGTGTGTGTGTGTGTGTGTGTATGTGAATCCTTCTTATATAGGTTATGAGATTGGGGAAAAAGGTAAAATGAAGTATATGCATAAAGAAATATGTTAGGTTCTTGGGTGGGTGTTAATTCTCATTATTTATTTTATATTTTGTTCAGCTCACCTTTTCTATTTGTTTTTGGTGATGATCGTGTGACTTGTCACGTAGGAGCAGATGTGAATCCAGGTGAGGACGTTGATGCTTAGAGACAAAGCGGGATAGACTATGAGGGATTTACTTTATGTTTTATTTACAAACATTTTGTAATAAAGTTGTATGATGCTTTTCTCTATTAAGGATTTATAATAAGGATGATTAAATGTAATTGAACTTCAGCGATATAAGTTTTAAATTTTTCTGCGCTTGGGAACTTTATATATTATTTTAACTACACAAATAAAATTATACGATATTTGATTTATCAAGTAATATTTGCCTAGGGTGTTGCAATCAACATCCATTACATCCAAAAGTTAGATGTCGAAATCTGGTTTATATGAATACCAGATGTCGACATCTGGTATACAAGTTTTTGTTTTCATTTTTTTTAAAGATTATAACATGTACCAGATGTCAACAACTGATATGCACATAAATCGAATGTCGACATTCAGTGTAATAAGAAAACATATCTCATGTTGTTTGTGAAGCGAATGTCGACTTCCGGTTGATTCTTACCGATTGTCGACATCTGGTATGCAAGTAATATTTTTTTTGTTTTTTATTTTCTAAAAAAGATTACACCAATGATCAGATTTGGGCATTTGATATGCACATACACCGGATGTTTATAGCTGGTGTAATAAGAAAACAACGGATGTATGTTTGTTGTGAAGCAGATGTCAACTTTTGGTTGATATGTTTATCGATTGTCGACATCCGGTATTTAGTGGTGGCAGATTTTGCATTGTCTTGATCCCACGCCACCAACACCTTGTTATCAAAGTTCACTCTATGGTTTGCAACAATGGAGCTTCATCTTATCATTATTCTTAACGGTTGCTATTTCTCCTTTCTACCTTGAGAAGTCATAAACAATTGGTTTTTCAATGGCTTTCGCACCACAAAAGTGGACTTTTGAAAAACAATCAATACTTTGTTGTTGTCATACCCATCAACTGAGCATGTGTACAAAATGGATTTGTCCACTCAAACTGTTATGGCTAGTACTGGTTGATGTTTCTATAAACCAGCGAAATTCTCAAACCCTATATTGATGGCCACAAAGTAACCTCCATGAATAGTTGCATGCACACATAAACTAATTAACATGGCCATATAACATGAACACTTTCTTGACTTAGTTAATATGTTTTATTTTATCTTAATTTGTTTTTAAATTTATTTTTCAAGGTGTAATTTTTATTTTACATTTTTTACATATTGAATATGTATTTCTTTATATTAAAAATATTGATTTATTAATTATTTTCTATTTTTTTAACACATTAATAAATTATTTAATTATTTAATTTAGTTTTTATATTTTTTGTGTTTTTTGTTAATTAATTATTTTAAGTTTTGTATGATTATGTTATGCATATTATTGTATTATTTTAGGTGATTATAATTATGGAATATTTTCATTTGAATTTTTTGGATTCTCAAGTAAATTTGAGTTTAGTAAATTCAAACTTGGTATCAAAATTTTCTTCTTTTATTAATGATATCTGAGAAGGAGATTATACACCTAACTTTACAACTGATGAGATTTTTCCCACACGTGAAGATTTAATTAAGTGGGTTCGAGGGGTTACTTATGATCTTGGATTCATTGTTATTATTCTAAGATTAGATAAATATAATGAATAACCCATAAGTTATTTGCATAGGCGTATTTTGTTAACAAAAGGGCATAAACCGCTTACGCATTTAGACCTTTGTAAAAAAGTTGTTGTGGCTTGGAAGCATTTGGATCAATGGAAGACAATTCCAAAAGGGCAAAGGTTCTTATGGATTTGCTTTTTCTTCTTTAGAAGACATGCAAAGGGTTTTGGTTGTTGGAACTTGGAATTTATCTCTTGGCATTCTTAGTGTTTTTCTTAGACAAAAGAGTTTGTCCCAACTTCCATGAAACTCACGAAAACTCAATATGGGATTTGCATTCATGGCCTTCCTTTAGAGTATTGGCAGCCAAAAGCGATTTTCTCAATAGTATGTGGAATTAGTAGACCTTTATCTTTAGATGATTATACTAATAATAAGTCTCAAGGTTTCTTTGCACGTGTCTTGGTTGATGTTGATTTGTTATCCAATTTTCCTAATCAAATTTTGGTGGAAAAACCAAGATTTGCATTTATTGTTGATGTGGAATATGAGAAATTGTCTCTATTTGTTCAAATTGAAAAATGATTGGTCATGATCTATCTAATTGTAGACATTACAACAGGATGCTAATGTTATTTTTGGTGGGGAGAAAATCGCTTGCGCAAAAATACAGCAACATTATTGTCTTAAGATGATTTATGCACAAGATGGGACTAATGGCTCTTTATCTTAAGTGGTGAAGCTTGTGAAGGAGCCTATAATGGAGCCTATGGTACAACTTGTTGCTCAGTCACAAACTAAGCCAATGGTAGTTGATCATGATAATATTTCTATTGTGAATGGATCTTCTCTTGTTAGGAATCTTGATGGTTGATGTAGGTTTGACCCCTACCAAGGATGGTGGGCCAAGAAATATGGTTAGGAGAACCCTCATGAGAGTTATCGAATCTCTTCCATTGTCTTAGCTTTCATTATGTTTGAATTTCCCTAAGTTGACTAGGTTGACTTAATCTTGGTTAACTTGTTGACTAGAGTTGACTTAACCTAAGTCATCATGCTAATCCATGTTTATATGTTTTGTAGGTTTAATTAGGCTAAGAAGGATTGGATGATGTGGCACAATCCTAGGTGTAAAGTGGAGATGATGTGGAGCATAGGTGAAGGAAGAGGAAAGCACATAAAGCACCATTTACGTTGTACCACCTTGTACCATTTGGTCTCCTTTGTTTTAAGCACCTTTTTGCTACTTTTTGGAGACATATGAGACACATTTCTTGACTTCCTTTATGTTATGTTTGGATTGGGGTGTGAATTTGGGGAAGTGGATTTACATTGCTTTTAGTTGATTTGTAGGTGAAAATATGGTTGTTTGGGTTAAGGGAAAAATAATATGATTTGAGTAAATATGAGTGGAAAGTTTGTGCAAATTGTGTATGATGTGATTGGTAAAATTTAATATATTTTTATTTTAATAGATTAAATTATATGATTACTATTTTACCCTTTAGTATAAATAAAAGAAATAATATTAAAATAAAATTGAAATTTTTTATGTAAAATTAAAAAAATATAATTTAATAATATTGTCGTTAATAACCTGAAATAGTTTATTTTATTTTATATAGTTAATTCATTTTTAAAAAAACTTACGTATAACATATTATAAAAAATCAATTTATGTTTCTAATAATAATAATAAAACTAATAATAATAATATTATTATTAATAATAATAATAATTATTATTATTATTAAAAAAATATTAATTACATATAGTTATTATAATATATATTATCATTATAATATTATTATTATTATAATATTCTTACATTTAATATGTAATTACTATATATATATATATATATATATAATATCAACTATAATTGATTTTGTGGGAGAAAGAATCAACTCGGTTTAGTTTCAGAATTTAATTTTAATTATATTCTTCACTTTTAACTTTTATTTTCATTTTCATAATTTATTTGTACTTTTTATGGTTTATAATTTGAAGGTCAAACAAGTACTTTTACATTTGTAGCGTAACTTTCTCTTCATTTCTCGCATTTTTGCGGGTGACCTTTGAGAGGGGTTATTCGTAAATTGGTGCTTACAAATGGCTGCAAATTGATCAATCCAAACAACGTGACACTCGCTCTTCCGTTTGACTAGCAATACTTCCCCAAATCCAAACACAACATTAGAGCTTGGACGAAATTTCCTTTGCACACACAACAGTTAGCTCCTTTTGTCTCATTTTGTAACCTAATTTGACCTAGTTTTTAAAAGCTAAGCTTAGGATTTTGTAGAGACATCCTTATGTATCTTTTATTTGCTTATAAGCCCCTAAACTTTTCTATATAAGGGGTGTTCTTAGACTTGTAAGAGGGTTGATCATTTTGAAAAATAAACACTCTTGTTATTCAATCTTGTGAGAGTCTCCTCCTTTCGGAGTGATGGAGTGAAACTTCTAAGCCTTATCTTGAGATAGATTGAAGTGGCGGCACAACACCACTCATCTCTAAGGATTTATGGCCTTTGGCCTTACTTTTAGTGGCGTGCTTCAGCTCACCATTATCATCTTCTTTGCTTCCATTTCGTGCTTGTTTTCCACCATTTCAATTCGACAATTGGATTTATGTTGTTATCATGTTTTGTTTCTTTGATCAAACCATCACTCCCCATCACTCTAAAAATGAACTTTCACATCTAGATAACTTGGCTATCTTAATGTCCAGTGGGGATCTTCTTTAGGTTTTCTTAAGCTATCAAATCCAATATTTCATAAAAGCTAAAATGAACCTACATCAATGGTGGTTCGTTAGTGAAATCTAATTTCTTAGTTGATATGCCTTCTTTGGAGGATGTTACATCAATGGTGGTTTGTTAGTTTGCAAGGTTTACACCAATTAGATTCAACTAATAGTAGTTCAGTGACAATTCCTGATCCTTTAATGTCTAAGGAGTCTCATTTTGTGGAGGAATTGAAAATAACTTCTAAATGGGCTAATATGATTAATGAGGGGGAAGATTCTAATACTGAGAATGATGATGAGCCAATTCAAACTACAAGAAAACTAACACTAAATCCTTTAAAGCAAAAACTTCTAAAAATTAAAAGTCTTGTTTGGAATGTGAGATGATTAACTAATGATAAAATTTTGAATATGTTGAGGAATTTGTCTTTTTCCTGATATATGAAGTTCAAAGTATGGAATGATTTTGTGAAGGAAATCATGAGTTCTTTTCCAAATAGTTTTTTTTGCTATGTGTGTAATGTAATTTTATCATGGGTTTAGTCTGGTTCCTCGTGTTTTTCTTTCCTTTTTTATTTTTTATTTTAATAAAATATTCATGTAATGACAATGATATCTAACATGAGATTACCAGAAAACAAAATTGTGAAAATAGAAAACTAATGATTTGTAACTCAAAATTAGAATTATTGAATACGAAATTAGAAAGTAAAACTTGAATAAAAAATGTAACAGTACTTAAAATTAAAAGAAAATGGTAGAACAAAAAATAATCAATGAAACATAATGTAAACTAAAATCCAGTAGGTGCGTTATTAATGAAAAAAAAAAACTAATTGACAAAACAAAATCAAAATTGGGAACTGAAAAAATGAAACAAAAATAAACAAAAAATTGGATTAAAATTGAACCTAATTAATAAAATATGTTGTAAAACATAAATTAATCGATAAAAGATGAACAAAAGCAAAGTCTAATTGGTGAAATGGAAGAAAAAACGAAAATGAGTTAGCTTCACACTCACTTGAACGTTTTCCTTGCATTTGAGTAGATTTGGTGTAAAAGATGCATTAAGTGCGCTCCATGTGTTCATTAATACTTCTCTTCTTTGAGCAACATCTTGATAGTTGGTTGGATTTATAAGGTCTTGATCAAAGAGTCTTTACTTGGAATTAAGTAAAGCGCATATTCGTACAATATGGACAATTCTTCTAAGTTAATAAAGAAAAAGTGAGAAAGTTGGTGAAGTAAAATAACTTTAGCACGATTTCCAAGTAGTCATTGATGTGACATAAGCTTTAAAGTGAATTGTCTTGGTCAGACATAAGGAATGAATATCCATTGCAACATAAAATAATCATATAGATATTCATGAAGTATGATGTTAGCTTAAAATTGTATGCATCGTCTGAGTGTGTAAATGTTTATGAGACATAGAAATGAGATTGCACAATGTTATATCATTTGACAAATGAAACACTCACATCTTTCATGATTTGTTGTTTTTAACAAAGCTTGCTTTTTACAAACGAAGTACAACCATGTGTTATGCTTTCAATGCTAATAAAAATCATGGATGTTATACTTTTCATTAGCACTTTCTCACATTCTTACTACATGAAAACATGTATACCACAATTCCAATAAAAGATTATTAGCTAACATGCAAAAGTCCACAAGTTTGCCCCAACCTTGCAAAAAGAAGAAATTCTAAAGGTCATCTATAATCCTCCAAAATTAAGACTAAAATAGACATAAGAAAACATGTGGTCCAAAGAGATGTTTATATTATTAAACATGATACACATGAAATCATTATCCCAATAATCTTGATGTAACAACCCGAGAAAATAGACATTTATACTATCTAGGATTATTACATAATTTAAAATAAAGCAAACCTGGCCATATGGATGAGATTCAAGCATACACAAATATAAAATAGTTGTAATAATCATAGTCTTTCACAATTAAGTTCCTCTAAGATTTTCTATAAATATCACCATTTTTACACAAAATGCCACAAGGCTATGAGCAATACTAAATATTATATATTATGTATTTTCATTGAACTAAGGAAATAGATACTACTCCAAAGCGCATCCACTCCTACTAGCTACCACCTCTAACTCCTAAAACATGCTCTGCTCGCGCCAAAATGTTGATTATCGCAAAGGAAAAGAAAACACAACCACAAACAAAAATAGGGTAAGCTAATGTTTACATGAGCATAGATAAACAACTTATAACTCAACATCTCAACCAACCAAAACATAACATTTAATGATCTAGTTATCATACCATTCACTATACTCGATATTTGGATTTATGCATCCACTTGGACTCTAGAAGCTTTGTTTTGTCATGTAAAAAAAAATGTAATCCTTAGTGTTACAATTCTAGTAATGATACATGGTATCCCCCTCTCATCACAAAGTGAGTTCACTTATAGCATAAAATAAATGGAGGCCATGATCCTAAGCCTAACTATAAAAATCTCCTTCCATCTTCACCACCTATACTCCTTCCTCTATACGAGTACGAGAGTCTAGTACAGTATAAGAATAACTTCCAAAGAGTGTCCTTAGTAAATGCATAATACTAGACTTACATGCCATACAATTCCTCTATAGGGATTATATGACCATACATTATATGCCATACAATTCAAACACAACATTCCTCATACCTGATAACACCTCCTTGAATCATTCAAATCCACCACATGCATAACCTCCTCATTAAATTACATTTCCACAAAACCTTCATTCTCATAAGTATTCTTTGTATTTCAACATTTACCACATTCTATAGTAATAAACTTCATACACTATCCACAAATAATTGCAAAACAACCCACATCAAGTAGAAATGTTCTTCATAAAAAAAAACCTAAAATAGAGCAAACATAAGAGTCTAACTTTTCTAATTATAGACTTTAAAACAAAGATCCCAGCTATCAAAATTTTAGTTTGATGTGATGGTTAACGAAACGAGAATCCCAATTTTTTTGAGATGACTCGTAATAGTAAAATCTAACTTGCCCAATGAGATATAATGCTCACCCATCGAATTTGCATAATGCAAAAATTCAAATTTTGCAATTTGACGGTGCCCAACACAACCTAAAACTTCCTCGCATGTTTCAAGTCATTTACCAACATGCCAAACTCAATTAAAATTACCAATTCCAGTTATAATAAGCCATAATCACAAATTTTACAACATAGGATTCCAACATTTCCAATTCTCACATGATCATGCAAATCTAGAACTCCTTCATCTCCTAAATTAAATTCACCAAATCAACATTACCAATCAATCACACAACTTCAGCTCATTCTATTATCAACCAACACACATGAAAATGAATTACAAAAATCATAAAGCTAGAAAATCAACTTCCCTCACCTGAGACAAATTCCTCTACTCATGTAGTTCCTCCCTAAAGACCTATATCACACAATATCACCTAAATAATGGATCAAAACTCTGATTAGAATCCTAAACACAACCTTTTCATCAAAGAGCAATAAAGATTCACCAAGAGCAACCTTCAATCACATGCACTACTACATGTGACTCAATACCTATAAAGGAATTAAACAAGATCTTACTCTATTTAACTTTATAATCAGGGAGTGAGTTTTGTAGAGCTTTTTACCAAGAGCAATCCTGTAATCTCTAATATTTTACATTCAAATAAAGATTGAAGTTAGAAATAAGAAATAAGGTTGAAAGAACTAAAAATATGTATTTAGAAAAAAATGTGATTTGTTTTATAAAATGAAGTTCAATTATTAAATACCTTTATATTTTTAGCACACTTGAGTGTCTAGACTCAACATTCTATCATGTTATGTCATTAACATAAAATACAAAATCAATAAATAATTCACTTATACACAATTTTAATTCAAATCCAAATTTAATTTTTACTTCTTCAATATATTTTTGTATTTAATTATATTAAAATCATTATTAAGATTGTTAATTCAAATTAAAGATAAAATTATAAAAAAATCATTATTAATGTTTTTTTTATATTTATAAGTTTTTCCAAAATATATAAATTAATATTTTAATATCTTCCATCATATTTATTAAACACAAATTTTATCCACATTTCCATATATAAATATAATTGCAGAATAAAAAAAATTAACTTAATTATTTAATAAATTTTTATTAATTTATGAAATACAAAATTACATAATACAAAAAAAATTAACTTATTATTTAGTCGATTTTTTGATTAATTTGAGAAATATAAAATTATTTTTATTGGTTAATAAATATTTTAATTATATTTGTATTTTTTCATTCTAAATACCAAATTTATTTGTTTCTAACTTTTCTTCATTTTCTAAATACATTTTTTAATATTCAATATCTTAGTTCAAAAATATTACTTTTTTGTTAAAATTATTACATTTATTTATATTTTAATGATTCAAAACGGAATGTGATTTGTACCCGAATTTCCACTTTAACATACAAATTGTGATTAAAGTTTAGCTTCTCAAACACCGAGTTCTGATATGAATAATAAAAGGAAAATGATATTTTAATCCATCTTTTTTGACTTATTTTTAACTCAGTACTTTAATCATCTATTTTGATTCTTTTTAATGATATGATGTGATGATCTAATGTTAATTGAAGTAATAGATTAAAAGTGGGTTAAAAAAAGTGAGTTAAAGTATCATTGTCCATAATAAGATGTGTTATGATTGCAAACAATATTTACAGTGTTATTTAAGGAATTAAAAGAGAAACAATATAAGAGAAAATAAATTATGACAGAATTTAGTAAGTCACCTTATCTATGTTTTAAATGTAATAGTACTTATGGAAAGTTGTAATACAATTATATTTTGTTTATTTCTAAAACAAAATCTCACTAACCTAAATTAAATAACAATACTTTTGTATATTATTTAAATTTAAAAGTCTTAACGAAACGTTACAAATATTTTATTAAAAAATCTTCTAATAATATGTTAAAAATAATGCATACCCCCTTAGTATGCATAAGTAACACTGAATACAGAGCCAACCAATTTTTTTATTAACATGATGATTTGTGAAATGATTGTTATTACAAAAACAATGAAAATTGTAATATTAATGTTTTTTTTTTAAGTTGGATGATATAATTTTTTTTATCATAGTTATATTATTTATTTGTAGCATGTTCGCTTATATATATGTCAGCCTGTGACTAACTCAATCTTCTTCGCTCAGACTTAGCCCCCGAAGCTCCAATACCAAACCTAGCCGTCACAACGAACAGAAAAAGGTACACCTTCTCCCATTTTATCTCTTTTCCCAATTTACCCTCCATCTTCCGTCAAACCCTGACAATAATTTCCATTCATTTCCACGCCTTTTCTTTTTCTCTTTGTTCAATCTTTCAAATTCCACACATTATCATTATTCATATTTTTATTTTTTACTCTAGGGTTTCCTCGTGTCGTGTTCGATATTTCGTATTTTTCCGAATTAAAATAAATTTACCGAAAATCCCCTTCCCCAAAATTAGGTTTTGGTATTATTTATTGGCGATTGGTGTTTAAGGTAGGTTTGATGGGGGATCGGGGTTCGAGCGCGGCGAAACCGATTTGGATGAAGCAAGCGGAGGAGGCGAAGCTGAAGAGCGAGGCGGAGAAGGCCGCGGCGGCGAAGGCGGCGTTCGAGGCCACGTTCAAGGGTTTGGAGAAGAATCGCGAGAAGGTTGGGGGTGTCGTTCAATCGGACAGCGAGTCGGAGGAGTACGAGGACCTGGCTCATAAGCCAATTGGACCCGTCGATCCCTCCAAGTGCACTGCCGCGGGGACCGGGATCGCCGGGGGAACGGCGTGCGCTCCGTCATCGTTTGTGGTGGTTGCTAAGGACGCCGATGAGAGGAAGGTTTCCAACGGGGGTGCGCAAATCAAGGTGAGGGTGACGCCTGGGTTGGGTGTTGGAGGGTCTGAGCAAGAAGGAATGGTGAAGGATATGGGCGATGGAACTTACACTGTGACATATGTGGTGCCCAAGCGAGGGAATTATATGGTCAGTGTTGAGTGTAACGGGAGGCCTATCATGGGGAGTCCCTTTCCTGTGTTTTTCAGTGCAGCAGGTACTACTTTCCCTTTTTCAATATAATGTATATGTTGCTCTGATGTGGTTCTTTTGAGTTGTTCTATTGTTTGGTTAGCAATTCCACTTGAATGGTTTTTATATCACGTGTTGTATTGGTTTGTCTGGTATAATGGGTACTAATAAACAAACAACAAAAGTCTTATTCCCCCAGTGGAAGTTTGCTACATGGATCACATTATTATATCATTTGATCAGTTAAATGGGTGTTGTTTGAGTAATTCATGTTCAGTATATTAATGGGTTTTACTTTGTCTGGCAAAGGCTTAATGCAACCCTCTTACTTTGCCTTGGCTTCGGACTGTTTATGCGTAGGTGGAGTTTTGGGTAGTCACAGAAAGGAAAGAGAGAAATATTGAACCTGTTGCTAAGCTTCTCTTCCACTGTTGAAATTGTGTTATGCTCTGTGTACAATATTACATTTTTTTTTTATTTAAACAAAACTTGAAGATAACATTGTTGCTGCGCATATGCTTCTTGGTTTAGTGATCCTCATTGTGGTCAATTTTCAATGCTTTGATTTTTGTGGTTAGGTAATGGTAGCGGAGGGCTGCTGGGTTTAGCTCCTGCATCTACATTTCCAAACCTGGTTAATCAAACTATGCCCAACATGCCAAATTACTCTGGGTCAGTTTCAGGGGCATTCCCTGGATTGTTGGGAATGATTCCAGGGGTTGTTGCTGGAGCTTCTGGGGGTGCTATTTTGCCTGGCATTGGGGCCTCACTTGGGGAAGTTTGTCGAGATTACCTTAATGGGCGTTGTGCAAAAGTAGATTGTAAGTTGAATCACCCACCTCATAATTTGCTTATGACTGCCTTAGCTGCGACAACCTCAATGGGAACACTTAGCCAAGCTCCTATGGCACCTTCTGCTGCTGCAATGGCTGCAGCTCAGGCAATAGTTGCTGCCCAAGCCCTTCAAGCGCATGCAGCTCAGGTGCAAGCTCAGTCTGCGAAAGATTCTTCTGGTATGCTGTTGACATGCCAATTTTGTTTTCTGTTGGTTGTATTTTTTCATTTCACTAGATGAAAGATGTCTCCTTGATTTTTTTCATTTCAACTGTGATATTTTTTCCCAATTGTGTTTTTACTATTTCCTAGTTTTTTCTTATAATTGTATTTGTTACCACAATCAGGTTCTCCTGAAAAGTCTAGTAAAGATGATGCATTGAAGAAAACCCTTCAAGTTAGCAATCTTAGCCCTCTTCTCACTGTGGAACAGCTAAAGCAACTCTTTGCATTCTGTGGCACTGTTGTTGAATGTACGATCACTGATTCAAAGCATTTTGCTTATATAGAATACTCAAAGCCTGAAGAGGCAACTGCTGCTCTGGCGTTAAACAATATAGATGTTGGGGGCCGCCCTTTGAATGTTGAAATGGCGAAATCACTTCCACAAAAGCCATCGGCTGTGAATTCTTCACTTGCTTCATCATCTCTTCCTCTGATGATGCAGCAAGCTGTTGCAATGCAACAGATGCAATTCCAGCAAGCATTGTTGATGCAACAAACCATGACTGCCCAGCAGGCTGCTAATCGAGCTGCAACCATGAAATCTGCCACAGAGCTAGCTGCAGCCCGAGCCGCAGAAATAAGTAAGAAATTGAATCCTGATGGACTTGAAAGTGAAGCAAAAGAGGCGAAGCAAAAATCCAGGTTTGTTTACTTCAGTGAATTATTTTGAGGATAACATATGCTTTTTGTCTTGATCGTATTTCAAAACTTTTATTTCTTTGAGTTCTTTGATTTATTTTTATTCAGGGAAGTACTAGTATTTCCTATATATATTGGAAGTAGGAATCATGAACTCATTTAGTTTGAATTAATGGTGTAAAATTTTGGCAAAACTGGGACAATTGTTTCTGTATATGTTATTATGTCCAGGATTATGGAAGATATAGTATTTTTAGAAAACATTTGCAACAACTTGCAACTGATGTGTCATTTATCAACTATCCTAATTGGAACCCGCCAAATGCCGCTCCTGTAGGACCCCCATGATGGTCCTGTGCTGGTCCAATAGTATATATCTAGTATTATGTCATTGTTAGAACACACTTGAAATATCTATAGTCTATATGAGTACTTTTTTAGCTACACAATACACGTTTTAGTTAATCAGACCTTGATTGAACATAAGGTTTTTGACAAATAAGGCATAGTTCTTTTTATGAACCACATCCAATTATTGAACTAAATAAGAATTTAGTTTCCCTACATCCAATTATTGAGCTAAATAAGAATTTTATGAACCACATCCCTTTTTGTGAAAGGGAGTTTTTTCATTAGAGAAGTTATGTGCAGTTGGATATGAATTTCAACTGATATACGTTGTTGAGCTTTTGATTTGATTATTGACAAGATACCCTCCTACCAATAAGCTGTCCTTGATATTTGATCCAAATGAGGTTTCTTTATTGCTTGCTGGATATGGTAGGGTTATGTATGTGCATGTAGATGCTAAATATAAAGTAAAAATTGGGCAGAAGAAAAACTAATTGCATTTAGAAATATGTTGTTGACGGCCGGGCAATTTTCAAGTCTATCATTGTCATTGATAATGGATTCATTTTTAAATTTAATTAAATTGTGGTGAAAAGTCTTGTTATTTATATTTTTTAATTTATGCATGTCGTTGTCACATTATGCTCTTTACAAAGTTTTCTGTCTAATCTAAGATTTAATTTCCTTTGGCAGATCTCCCTCTCCACCTCGTGGAAGATCTCGTTCAAAATCAAGATCTCCTATCAATTACCGGAGAAGGAGGAGATCTCGCTCTTATTCACCTGTTCGTCATTCTAGGGATCATCGTTCTCGGTCACCATTGAGGTCCCATCATTACTCGAGCTATGAAAGGGAAAGGCGCTATAGAGATATTAGGGAACATAGTGATAGATACAGAAAACGAGATTTGGATAGATCACTTGATTATCGTTTATCTGCTTCTAGAAGGAACAAAAGTAGGAGTGTTAGTCCTCATACACGTAAATCATCTGTTTCTCCAAAACGTCATAGAGAAACTTCACCTCATAGAGCAAGGAAACAGTCACGTGCTGATTCAGGCTCTCCAAGCCGTCACAGAGGTAGGTCTTCTCCAAAGACTGATGAAAAGAAATTAAGAAACAGAAGGCGCTCAAGGTCAAGATCATCAGACGATAATAGGCTTCTCTATAGCAAAAATGAAGAAATCTTGCATGGAAAATCTAAACATAAAGAGAGAAGGCGATCCAGGTCAGTGTCTGTGGATGAAAAGCCTCACAGAAGGAGCCGGTCATCGCCAAGAAAAGTGGATGAAAGTAGATCCAGATACAAAAAACGCTCAAGGTCTAAATCTGTGGATGATAAGCATGATTCACCTGAGAGATTGGATCAAAACAGATATAGAAGATCAAGGCATAATGATAAAAGGCACTCTAGGTCAAGATCTACAGAAAATAGGGATCAGTCTGATGTCAGGGTGGATGAAAGCAAAAATGAAAAGTCAAAACAACGGGATTCTAGAAGGGGCAGGTCAAAATCTGTTGAAGGGAAGCATCGCTCTAAAGATAAATCTGGTGAAAGTAGAGATAAGAAATCAAAACATCGAGATAGAAGGCGTTCAAGGTCAATATCATTAGAAGGTGAGCTGGACAAAAGAGGCACTTCACCCCATATTAATTTGGATGAGAGAAATTTTGAACTGAAACAGTCCAGTTCAAAGTTCCCTGAAGTCAAGCATCACTCCAGTGATAAATATGCAAATAGAGATGAAAAATCAGATCATCAAAAGAAAACCCCACCTAAATCAAAATCAGAACAATTTGATGGGAGTGGGTCCTTCCAAGGAAATTTCGAGGATTATGATTCAAAGGAGAAATCACAGTCTGATTCTGGATCTGCGGAAGTTAAGCATAATTTGAATGATGGAGACGATGCTACCTGTGAAGAAAACTCAAAACTTTCTGGAGATGTCAAGGACTCAATCACGCTTAATGATACTGGGATGCTGACATCAGTGAATGGTAACTACAGGTTAGAAGGGTCAAATGAAGCTGATGATAACCCAGGTACAGGAAGTCTTGTTGTCAAAAGTTGTTAATTTCGTTCAGTTAGGGTTAAAAATCTGAGAACTCTTTTGATGCAGGATGGATATGCGTGGAAGAAGTGGGAAATGTAAAATATTAAGCAAACATGGATTGGTAATGACTAATGACCTTACATACAGGAAAAGAAGTGATTATACATTGTCATTGCCTGTTTTTTAATACTCAGTACTTTCTGTGTTGCAGGGTTATTGGTTCCAAATGATAATCCAAATTCTACCTGGCTTTCTGATAGTGCTAACAATATAGCTATTGGTACAGATTTCTGTTATTTGGTCTTGAATGAGAAGTATCTAAGGAGCAAGGATAATTGAAGCTCACTACTTACAAAGCTGATCAGGAAGCGGTGCCACCCAACCAAGACTGCTATTGTTACTTGTCACTATAGTATAATTGCAAGGATCATGACTTTCTATGTTGAAGATTTACTGAGCAAGATCTTTCCGAGGAATTTACAGTTTCTTGGGAGGGTTGCGATTCTTAGGATGATGCCTCCACTATTTGATTGGTCCCCAGATTATTCTCTGTTGGCTTATGAACATCTTCGGTTGTTTATTTCTTTTTTGCAGGTCTGGTTGGAAAAGATCAGGTGTAGAATCCCACAGCTGTTGGTGTGGTTTAAGGTTTCAAGAAGTTTCCTGTTATAGTCATGATCAACAGTGCATACTGCTTGATTGATGTATGTTGGAATGTTATTTTAAGTATAATATTCTTTTTATTAAAGGTAATTTTTGCTATGTCTGGCTTTGATATTTTTTTAAAAATTTGATGGTGTCTTAATATTTTTGGTTACTAGTTCTTCGAAGATAGTGTAGAGGGAGAAACCCTTTTAAACCAGTGTCCGATTATGTGCATCTAAAACTTGTTTGGCTAATGATCGCAATAATGTGTTAAATTGAAACTACTGAAATCTTTTAGTTTGTCTCCTCATCGGTTATATTTATATTCCAGTAGCTGGTATGACCAATTTTTGTGGTATGATCTTGTTTAGTTGCGAGCATCGTTATTTGATGTGGCCAACCTTTGGCTCCGTTTTGTTTACTCATGTTTTGTGGTATGGTGGGCATGTTATATCCAAAACAAATGCAGGTTATTCTCATTGAAATCTGTTGGAGCTTTGAGATACAATTATGCTGGGTTGATTTTTCTCTTGTGTAAATGAAGGTATGCAGCCAGATTCTGATGCTCTATGGTTTAGAGCATACTTGTTTTTCTTCTAGCAAGTTGAGAGCAATATGGGAGGCTTGTTAACTTTAGTATTTTATATGAATGCATTTACTCTACGTATTGTTTTTCAATTTTTTTACCATCATCTGGTGGCTTATATTTTCCTACATTTTTCCCCATTTTCCTTTTGTTTTCTTTCTTTTTTATTTCCCCCCCAAGAAATTGTCATGGTTAGGTAAAGCTTCTATTAAAGGTCAACTGAACCTGGATGTTGCTGCAATGAGTTTCACCATGTTGCGTTTGAGAATTGGCTGAGTTACAGTTTTTACTTAAGTAAATGCTGAAATGCAAATGATTTCAACAGGTAAATTCTTCGTGAAACTATTGGGTGGTTCATTTTGTGTAGCATCTTCGATTTAATTGTCAGTCTTGTCCGTGGTGTTTACTTAGTTCTTTATGTTGCCCTGTGCACGATGATGCCTTTTCTTTTTATTAATTTTACAATTATTTGTAAATTGAGTGGCTTTCAGTGTCATCTTAATGATTGTGTTTAGTTTTTTTTTTTGTGTTGAGTTTGCTTGATTTGATTTTGATTTGGTGTTACAACTTCAATTCTGGTTTTGAAAAATATGAGCTTGTTGCTGAGTAGTGGTACAACTTTTAAATTTTTTCTGAGAAAATATTTTGTGGAACACATTTATCCAGTTGACTTGGTATGGTTACGACTTATGATTTTGAAAAATTAGAGTTTGTTCCTAAAAGGTGCTAAAGAAATTCTGGGTTTTTTCTCCTTCTTTTTAGGAGTAGGGTTTTTTAGTCTCGGTTGATCACAACTAAATTTCCCCCTTGTTTTGCACTCTTTTCTCCGTCCCCTGCCCCGTTTTCTCCTTTCCCCCTCTCTTGCCATCCTTTTTTTTTTCTTTTTCTGGTTAGGTAAGCATTGGATATGATGATCTTAGAGCTGCTGCAAATTCTCTTCACCAGATGATTGTGTGAAGTATGTTCTTGGAAGTCCTCTTGGTGTTTTAGTTTCCTTTCTTTGCACCACCTGGTGTAGTCACACCAATGTCATGGCTTCTCCAGTTGGCTCTTAGGCTTTATCATACAGTGTTTGTTCATAATTCTGCATGGTTTAATAAAATATTTTAACAATTTCAAGGTTGGGCTCGAAATGGGTAGGTTCTGATCTAGGTTATTGTCGAATTCTGAATTTTTTGATGCGTGCCCTTCAGCATATGCAATGGGTAGTGGCTAATTGAGCAAAGTGCTGGCACGTTGGTGATCGATATAGAGCAAAATCATTTAGAGCAAAATCATGTTGATCGATATATTTCTTGGTTCTTGAAGCACAAAACCGGTTTTTAAAATTCCTGAAATTTATACTTCTATTTTGAAGTTGAAAGTTTATTAATGCCGATTGTTGTAGAGGAAATCTTTTGAGTACTTGCGTACATTTTTCGATGAGTGTAATTTCTTCCTTCAAGGTTTATCAAGCTTTTCCAAACGATTGTGGCCCTTCTATGGCAAATTTTATCTTGGACAAGCATATTTAAAGAGGTTGTTGCAGTTTTATTAAGATTAGCAACAGGAAGCAAAACTAAATTTTAAATCCTCCGAAAATCTCCAGAAAATGTTTCCTCAAATCACGAACGATGTTACAATGTTAGACTAGGGTTTTTTTTTTTTGTAACACTTTCGGTTTTCAGTTAATGTGTTGTAACGAATCTGTTGTAATTTTGGGTTATAAAACAGAAAATATTCAGATAATATAAGTTGTGTGATAAGTTGTGCATTGCTTTAAGGGATAGTGGAGGTGAAGAAAGTTAAAGAAGTAGATAGCAGTGGAAAAGGTGAAAGTAATCGCTAGAAGAGGTGGAAAAGGTAGATAGCATGAAAGTGTGTCTGGTGTGGTTGAGGAAGAAAGAGAAAAGTTATTACAAAAGTTGGAACCAAGAAGATTGGGATGCATGGATGCGCATAAAATGTGAAGTTTCTTTTTATATAATGAAGATTTTATTTTTCTAGATGATTTGGGTTTATTAAATTTATGGGATGTGCTTGTGAAAATTACCGTGGTTAGATTATTCTTGAAACATTTTATTAAATTTGATGGGTGTTGGAAGTTGCTCGCGAAATGGGGTCCAGATGTTGGTAGTGGATAAGATGAAAGCTGGCTAGCAGCCGCCACGTAAGAATACCTTCGCATATAGACAATGGTACATCTGCTCTCTCTTTCGTTTTTATCCTTAGATTTTAATTGTTTGATTTTAAATTAAAAATAATAATAATTTGGAGTTGTCTTATTTTTGGTTTTCTTATTAGCAATTTAGGTCCTA
>Ga0099823_1000371_pt1 | contig 28583 bp, 19 predicted proteins | sample CowpearedBW_FD_76831 | JGI IMG/M metagenome (GOLD analysis project Ga0099823, IMG submission 76831) | Root nodule microbial communities of legume samples collected from California, USA - Cow pea red BW | ecosystem: Host-associated > Plants > Roots > Nodule | place: USA: California | collected...
AGTTTTACATCTTCACTGTGGTGAATTTTGTTTATATGCTCAATAATGATACTCTTTTTCAAATTTAATAACCAAGAAGCTAAAATTTTTAGTTTAACTACATGATCTTTTCTTTACTTCAATTGTTTCCCTGCCCATTAAGTTTAAAAATTTTGGTTTAAGATGACCTTTTTAGGTGTTCGTAAGTTGAAATACGCATGTTATTTGAGATTTTTATAATTGAAAATTTGAAATGATAAAGATTTGTTCCTCAACAATAAATGTTGTTATACGTCAAGAAATTAAAATTATGATTCTAATTAAGGAATATAATTAGAAGGACATGTATTTAACTCGTTTATTATATATATATATATATATATTAAATATAAAACTAAAAATAATTACAAAAAGTCATTGATAATAAAATATAGGATTAAATATATTTATAGTCCAAAAATTTAGATGCAAAATTAGAATTTATCGTTATCTCAAACTATGACATGTTTTAGTCTCTAAATTTTAAGAATAAATAAATATAATTTTTTTAACTCAATTGCATTAAAGTTTTTTTATACGTCAAACATGTTTCAACGTTAACATTTGAGTTGTTTCCATTGGTTGACATGCTCTAGCTCAAATGTCAATCTGGAATACCATTTAACAAGTCCAACCAAAAAATAATGTTGTTGCGCTAAAAGGACATCTATTCCTTTTCATTTTCAAAGTTCATGGACCACGATATATCAAATTTTGTAATAGGGATGAATTCCAATTATACATAAAAATTTAAGATCTAAAAACATATTTAATCTTAAAACATAATAACAAGTCAAAGATATGACAAGTTAACTTATTATGTAATATACACTTTTCGTGAGTTTAGTTCCTTTTATATACATGTAGTGGGATCTCTTCGTATACATACATACTTAATATCTTTATCCTCCTAGGGGATATAATAATATTATATACATGTCTCTTTTCTTTCTTTCTCGTTTGTTTATGTTTTTCCTTTCTCTTCTTTAATCTTAAATGGTATCAAAGTGAGGTGTATGAAATGGATTACACATTAATGAGTAAGAGAACATATTTTCATTAAAGGAAATATGCATAAAGATATACAATATTATTTCTTGAGATAAGCAAATATATTCCATTATGTTGCAAGGAATATCCAAGAAATAAGCATATGGTTGTTCTAAAATCAAACTTACGTTTATTATAAGATCTATGTCAATACATGCATCAACCCAAGGAGCATCATTGAAAAGTTGTTAAGCGAATCCTTCGCTACATTGTTGGTACAACTCATCATGGCTCACTTCTTCAACTTGCTTCAAATTTGTGTATCCTGGATGATCGCAAATCAGCTATGGGCTAATGTATCTTCCTCGACTCTAACTCATCTCATGGGTGTCACATAAGTAGAAGGTAGTCTCACGAAACAGTACAAAAGTTGAGTATAAAATCATTGCAATTGTTTTCACCAAAATTGCTTGGCTCAAACCTCTTCTCATCGAATTACTTGTTTGTGTATCCATACTCAAAGATTTCTTTGATAATCTTGGAGCAACTTTACTGGTAGCAAATTCAGTTATGCATATCAAATCCAAACATTTTGAACTAAATTTATATTTTCATTGCGATCACGTTGAGTAGAAGCATCTTATAGTCTTATTTATGTATTAATCACTCTCCATGTTGCAGATGTTCTAACATAACCTCTCTATGGATATATTTTTCAAACTTTCACATGCAAACTTATGGTTGTTATTAATCCAACCATAAATTTAAGGGGACGTATTACGTAAAATACACATGTCGTGAGTTAAGTTCCTTCTATACATGTGTTGTGAGTTCTGTTCCTCTTTAGAGCTTTTGACAAGGCCCCTTCTTTGTGAAATATGCTACCTAAATTTTTTCTCAAAGCTCCAACCCACCGTACATTTCTAAGATCCTCCATTCATCTTTAAGCTTACATGATCTTTATTCATTCTAATTGATGTAATTCACCTTTTCCTTCAAGTTCATCCATCATTTGGTATCTATAACATAAGTCTTCAAGAGTTAAGTGGGTTTATTCGTTCTTCCTAAGTATCCCTTGTTGTAATGCTTTAATTATTTACTTATCTTGATTTGTTATTTGTTTACTTTATTACATATTATTTTCAAACTGTGATTCAATCTTATTTATATCTTTTCTTAAATCATTTTGAACGAGTAGGATTCTTATGTTTTCACGTGTTTTTTAATCGAGTCTTTCTTATTTTGTTTAGTTGATTTAAGTTATATGTAAGTATTTTTAATTTTGAAATCAATAAATTGTGTTTAAAAGTCATGTTAGTTCTTATCCTTATCATGATTCTTTTAATTTTCTGTTTTTATCTTTGAAATCCAAAAATAGTATAACCTTTTATATGTTTTTAGAATAGAGTCATATTTGCTATTAGATCATTGTCAAATTCTTAGAGTTAGGATTTTTTTTGTGCTGTGCTTGTATTTATGCGTTTTTTTATTCCATTAAGTTTTCATATTCAACACTTTATGTTTTTTGTTTACCACTACAAAAACAAAATTCAAGTTGTCTTGCATTATTTAGTAAATGACAAAGGGAATGAGTAAATATATAACAAAAAAACTACTAAAAATACTTAAAATTGTCTTAGATGTAATTTATATAATATTCTTGGTTAAATTCATGTCCATGTAAAGCATCTTTGAGTCCACTTGAACATTAAAAGTCTATCTACTTGAACTTGCTCAACCTTTACACTTATATAACCTTGTTGGTTAAATGATTGTCTAGTGACAGACTTTCTTGAGTTTTTATTTCTACCACAAAAAAAAAATGAAAATCTAATAATTTCTCTCTTTAGTTTTATTAAACTACTCTAAACCTATTTATATATGAGCCAAGACTATTAGACTCATATACTATAATAGGCCATCTAATTAGCTATCTAACTAATAAAATAAATCCATAAAAAGTTGCTAACTAATAAAATATACAAATACAAAGACTCAATATAAAATGTAAAATTCTCATTCTAGTCTCAAACCTCCTTCTTAATTCTTTACCCATGCGTTCATCAAAGGTTGTATTAAGTCTATCTTATAGAACACAATTAATAAACATTTTTGTATCATAATTTATCTTCGTTAGTTGCACGATTCTCTTATTGTGTAAGTGTATAATAATTTGGTTTAATTAAAAGGTTAAAGACGTAATTTACAATTTCATTTGATGAGACAAATACAACTCTTTTTGTCCTGGATCCTTCTATTTATGAACATTTTTATCTCGATAAAATATGACTTTTACGTGTGTTTCATGCAAATTCTTTACGAATTTGTCATAAAAGTGTTATTTCCTCTGATCCAAATCGTTTTATTTCAAAGTTCTCCAAAAACATGTTACACCAAAATTTTGAGTTTGCCTTATTTTATAGAATTTGTTAGATAGCGTCAAACAAAACTCGTGGGTTCATCTCACGTTGAATTTCATGGAATGGATGGTGAAATGAACAAAACTTCATTTGTCTTTGAATTTGTTAGACAAACAACCTCTTTATCTTATCTACCTAACAAGTGAGAGAGCATTTAGGTTGTGTTCTTGGTTACGTAACTGGTGCCTATGCAAAAGGGAGAGTGACATCGGTTACGTAACCGATGTCTTGTGTGTTGTTCTTTATATTTTTTAACTCTGTTTTTGTTATTGCAGGTCACCGAAGTTCATCAAGGTCTCCATAGCTGGTGAAGGTGGTGGCCCAGAGTTGATAAGGTCCTCCATAGGTGGTGCCATTGCTGAAGTTGAAGTTTTCTAATTTTGTGAAGGAAGTTACGTTGTGCGCTGGTAAAATGAACTCATTTTGTGTGATGATTTATGCATCCCCTTGTCCAATTCATGGCTTACATATGGTGTTACTGTTGGCACTTCAAAATATAAGTGCTTTTTGTAATTATGGTGGTGTTTGTAGGAGACCAATTTTTTGTAATTATGTTGGAAACCAACAGCTCCGGCCGATCACCTTCACTAGTTGTGGAGACACACAACTCCTCCGGCAACTCCGACGATATGCAAGCAACTCCTCCACCTGCAAAAAAACAAAACATAACGTAAAAAAAAACCCAACGACATCAGTATCGTAATCGGTGTCATTCCCTTCATAATCAAGGCACCGGTTACGTAACTGGTGCCATCCACTCAACACACACTTGCAGTATCAGTTAGCTAACCGGTTCATATCACCACCCCACCGCCTCGTGCAATCACTCGTGCAACCACCACCACCCCTTCATCCTCTTCCTCGCCCACCACACCCAACCACTTCATCTTCTCCCTCCTCCATGGACTCAACAATCACACACACACACACACACACACCATAACTCACCTCTCAAAATACCACTGCGAGCACCACAGACCACCATTCACAATCACATTGGTGCTTCCAATTTAAACTGATCTTCCAAAATTAAACAGTGCACTGGACTTCAAGACAAAATCTTGTTAAGTTGACCAGGAATCTTGGTCAGGAATCTCATAGATGGAAGGAATCTGGCAGCTGCTTTACTTGCATGGAAACAAGAGCAAAAAGGCAGTTTCGTCATCTGCCTAAACATTATGCACTATCTTCGCAGTTTTGAGGGGATGGATTAATCCACCCATCCCCCAAATACTCTCTTCCATATTCGTGAAAATGATCGAAAACGAACGTGCTATATCACCAAAATCTGTTCTCTTAAATATGGTTGAACAGTACAATTCACATAAACGAACACAACCTAAATCCACTAAAAAAAAATCCACAAATTCATTCATTCAAATCAACACAAATTCATCTTCATACTCTTCTCCAAATTCATAAACCAAAGGAACACATCCTTACACAAAAAATAGGAGAAGTTTAAGATTAAAAAATAATAAGAATAGGAAATTAAAGAAATAGTGATTAGAGACTTATAATGGAATAAATATACTAAGAAATCTTATTAATACCAAATTAACTGATTTCACAAATAAATAAAACAATATTATATTTTGTATACCCAAAAAATATATTATCGGAAGAAAATTATTTTGTTGAGAATTACTTTTCTTTCAACAACTCTTTTTAATGATAACTTATTATATTCAAATAATAATAATAAATATAAAATAAAATTTTAGAATAAATTAACAATTCATTTAATTATATAATAAATATATGTAAACATAAATAGAAATTTAGAGTACAATTTTAAGAATAAAATAACAATACGTTTAATTAAATAATATATGAAATGAGATGAGTGTGAAGATCACCGTATAGAAAATCCATGATATTGAACTTCCTGTGGTAAAACACACTTCAATCCAAAATTTAAAATGCCCGAAGGAAACATTTCTTCTCATTTCCAGCAGGGCGTGAGTGTACGCGCCAGAGTTGGCACGTGCTTGGTTCAAAACTGAGAACTGCACTCAGCGCTTCAATTCAAATCAAATCAAATCACATCACATCAAACTCTTACTCGTTCTGCTGCATGCCCAGTACTAGTAGCAAATGGAACTCACCGAAGAACAACAACGACAAGTTGAAGCGAACCGCGCAGCGGCGATCGCAAAACGCAAAGCGTTCTTAGAATCCAGAGCGCAACAACAAGAACAATCTCATCGTGAAGGAGAAAACATTCCCAACCCCAATCCATGGCACCTTTTCAAGTGCCAAAAGTTCCCTAAACCCCAACCCCCAAAGTTCCTCGCCAGACTCGAAATATGCTCCCCCGATTCCTTCTCCGTCACACCCATGCCGCTTCCTCCATTTCCCTTCCCCGGTCACCACCATTGTCTCTCCACTCTCAACTCCATTCTCTCACAGGTACTTCACTTCTCTCACTCTCATTTTTAACCATCACACACCACTCTTCCGTTTTTATTTACCCTAATTTCGTTTTTCGTTTCAGGTGATGCTTTCGCACTTCACACAGACCAGCGGAGGGGTGAAGGTCTGTGTGTTCAAGCTGACGGAGTACCACGCTGTGGTCAGACAGTTGAAGGCGGAGGCGGAGGCGCTGCAGGTGGAGGAGATCCCCTGGGCGACGTTCAACGTGGTGGAGCGTCTCTCGCATTCGGTAGCTGCTGGGCGGTGGACGCCGGTGCGGCCGGAGCACTTTCCCGACGAGGAGGTTGAGCGTCTGATCGCGAAACTCCCAAGGACTCTCCTGGACGTGTTGCTCCCTTTCCAGCATGACGGACTGCGGTTCGCGTTGAGAAGAGGCGCGCGGTGTCTCATTGCCGATGATATGGGCCTCGGGAAAACGCTCCAGGTAACGTTCATTGTTGTGATGATTTCAATTTGTATTTGGCTGGATTGTGTAAACGTGATTATAAATTTCTGATGTGATTGTTTGGATGATTGTGTTAGGCTATTGCTATTGCGGGGTGTTTTCTGGATGAAGGGTCTATACTCGTGGTTTGTCCTGCTGTGTTGCGGTTCACGTGGGCGGAGGAATTGGAGCGCTGGCTTCCTTTCTGTTTGCCGGCTGATATACATCTCGGTAATGTTTTGCTTTCTAAGTAAGGTTGTGGTATTTGTTAATGACCAATAGTGGGGTTGGTCTCAATTGACAGTTGAAACTGTGAGAGTGTTGTTGAAAAGAATGTAGAGTGCTTGCGATGACAGTACAGTTCCGGTGTTTGAGATTATGTTGATGGAATTCTTAGGATGCATAGATGATTGCACTGAAGATGGTTTGGTATTGGGATATTTGAACAGTAAAAGGAAAAGATGGTTTTGGATATGGTTCCTGGACTAGATGGAAAGATTGGTTAAATATGAATCAGCCATGCTTTATAAATATATGGTTTGAAGACTTAACTGTGGAGATAACTTTGCGTGGATGGGTGTTTTGTTGATTAGGTGGTTAGTTAAGAGTGGTTTATAGTTATGCACAGATGATGATGATGAGTTGATAATCAAGTAGGGTGTTTTTTGGTGTTGGTAAGTGCCACATTAACTACTTAGAAGATTTGGAGCTAAGCTGATTTCATTATTAGATTCAGGAATAATGAACATAGGGTTTAGTAGAACGTTTGGTCTTATGTGGTCATGGAAGTAAGTCCAACTGTTCAGCGCTTTACAACTTGGTGTGATTTCTTTGTGCATTTAATACCACGATTTTCTGAAACTTAAATGAAGCATGGGTTTGCATTAGTAGGTCACCAATTAACCAAGCTTATTGCATAAAGAAAGGGAGAGGGAAGGGGGATTAGTTCCTCACGTGATCAGTGCATTCACTGTGATCACTGAAAGCAATGAGTAAAAGTACAACTAACTGTACACATGGCATGAAGCATGGTAATGGGAATGCACATAGGACTATTCAGTTTATTGGAAGAGGGGAGAAATCCGGAGGAGGGGAAAGAGAGAGAAGAAGCAGGAAAGATCTGAGTAGATGGAATTGCAGGAATAGGCCATGGCTCTCAATGGATTTGGATAATCTGTATTTATTTTACAATTTCTGCTGCTATTTTCTCTGCTGTTATGTTTTACTGATACTGACATTCCACTGATATTTGTAGCAGAAGTGAGTTGTACACTATATGTACCATTTTCAGTAGAGATCTGGTCCCTATTTTCTATCTTTTCGCCGTGCTAGTTCTCTCAGTAGTACAACCTTATACTACTACTAGGCCAAAAAATAAGATCTGTTACTATTTGCTGAGCTTTGGCTGTAAAGGAGGAGAGTTGTATTAAGCCCTTGACAGCCAATGTAAAGCTTGTTGAAACCCTAAACATTTTTCTTATAAATGAGACATCAAAAAGCCAGTGAAATCAACATGAATATTCACATATTCAATTTTGCATTTGTGTACACACATTAAGTTGATTTGTTGCATTGTGACTGTTTAACAGTTATCCAATTTGGCACAGATTTCAAAGCCAACATGATGTGAAACATTACGAAAGATAAGCTTAAATTAAATAGCTTATATTAAAAATAAAATGACAATATGATCTGGAAAATATATTTTTTCTTGCAGGGCCTCACTATGCCCTTTCCGTTAATAACTTACGTGACAGTCTTGACAAACTGGTAATTATAAAAATGATGAGTCGTCTGTTCAGTAATTCACTTTAGTCTGCTGTATATTCAGTTAAAGGGTGTCTGGGTAATTTATTTTGAATACTACAGTAAAGCTGTTGGTGAGCACTAATATAGATTCTACTCCTAATAATTTGAAATATTGCATATTATTTTCCTTTTTCATTGTATAGCCATTTTTATTCCATGTTTTTGTTACAAAATTTTTACTTTCTTGTGCTAGCTTGTTGACATTTAGATGTTTCCTCAAATTCAGTTTTTGGCCATCAAGACAACCCTATATATTTAACAAGAAAACCTAGAGTTGTGGTTATTTCTTATACCATGCTTCATCGTCTAAGAAAGAACATGCTTGAACTTCAATGGGCTCTTCTGATTGTTGATGAATCACATCATGTGCGATGTACGAAGAAAACAGAACCAGGAGAGGTATGCAATGTTTCCATCGTGTTTCTTGTTTGTAAAATTTAAAACACCAAAAAGAAGTTACTTAAAGAGAAAAAGTGTTTAAGAGATCTTTTGGATCTCACTGTTTATTCATGTTCATATATTTATAAGGATTGCTTACAAAATAAGCTTAAGCAAGGAGAAAAGAAGAAACCCCTAGGATACTAGGTTGTGAATAGATACAACAAGAAACAACTTTTTGTTCTGAAGATAATATAAACTATTCTAACACCCCCTTCAATCTAGAGCATAGAGATTGTATGGTCCAATATAAATTGAATCCGAGCTCCTCCCATTGATTTTGTTAGAATGTTTGCAAGTTGATAATTGGATACAACAAACTCGGTGCAAATTTCCTTGGACAACAACTTTTTCAGTACCAAAATGACATTCACTTTCTATGTGTTTTGTCATCTTATGAAACACAAGGTTGGAAGCAATGTGAAGAGTTGCTTGTTTATCATATTACATTCTCATTGGTTGAATTTCACAAAACTTCTGTTGTTGGAGAAATTTTTTTATCCACACAAGCTCACAAGTGAGTGATGACATTCACAAGTTCAGCTCTTGATCAAGCAATTACATTTTTTTTCTTTCTTTTCCAAGAAATAATATTTTCTCCTATGAAAACACAATATCTAGTAGTGGAACGTCGATATATTGGAGACCTTGGTTTAATCAAAATCACAATATCCAAATATCTGGGTACTTCCCTTATCCTTCATATAGTAGACCTTGTCCTAGAATGTTTGTGAGGTATTTGATAATGTGAAAAACAACATTCCAATAATAAATGCAAGGAATTTACAAATATTGACTCACCACAGCAACTGCAAAAGGTAGGTCAGGCCTAGTAATAGTAAGATAAATAAGTTTTTTTCGTAAGTCTTCTGTATATCTTTGGATCTGGGAAGGGCTCACTTTGTTCTGCCAATATTTTATATTTTGGATCCACATGACTATCCATCGATTTATAATCAATCATTCCTGTTTTTTCTAGATATTCAATGCATATTTCAAACGTGTATTTTTGTTGAGCAATTACAAGACCTTTTGATTGAGTCACTTGAATGTCTAAGAAGTATTTGAGACACCCCAACATCTTTGGTTTGAAAAAAGTGTTTGCTCAAATGTTGCTTTAGATGAGTAGTTTTTGGTGACATCATTTCCTTTAATAACTATATCATCAACATACTCAATTAGGTCAATATATTTTCTAAGTGATGTATGACAGTAAAAGACTAAATTATCTACCTCATTGCATTTCAATCCAAAGATTTGAACAATATAACTAAACTTTTCTAACCAAACACCTGAAGATTGCTTGAGACGTAGAGGGATTATTCTAGGCTTCTTCAATAATCTTCCTACAGTCAGGATGTTTAATCCACATTAAAAGAAATTTAAATGAAGAAAAAAGATTTAATACCTCTGTATTTTTTTTTTCTTTTGCAAAACATCTATTTTTGGTTGCCTTTTGTGCATGAGTGTTTGGGTGGAAATTACTGCTGTGCTACTCCTAAGATAGAGGGTTCTTGGTTCCTATAAATGATGATGACATTATAATTGTTGTAGCTACAATTACTAGCACCATTATCTCTTTTTTTCCCTGGATTGTGAATTTGCATTTACAATATATTGTAGTTTGTACCAGTGCTGTATGAATTTGGTTTGAGGGAGGAGATTTATATCAGTGGGATAAGAAGATCTGATTGGGGTTTGGTAATCAAATAACCATATTTTAACATGTGAAGTTCATTTTCATTTTGAAGAATTGCTTTCGGAAGGCAGATTTTCATATTCTTAATATCTGCCTTGTAATTGTAATTTAGTGTATTATCTTTTATTTCTGTATCTTATATTTTGCTAAAGTCAGAAAGTTATTTTTTGTCATCTATCTTTTGTTCAAACAGATACAGGCTGTTCTTGATGTGGCTTCAAAAGTCAATCGTATAGTTCTGCTATCAGGGACGCCTTCTCTGTCAAGGTTGTTGCATAATCACAGCAAGCAGCTGCATCTGTTTTCAAATTGGAGTGAAAATGAAAAAATCTTATTTAATATTTTGGTTTTTACTCTATATTTAACTTTCTGTTCTCTGCGTCCTCTGTTCTTATTTTTATTATTTTAACAATTAAAACTTCTTACATTTTATGGTGCCTTTCTTCCTAGGTGCTCATAGACCGTACGACATATATAACCAGATAAATATTCTATGGCAAGTATATTCATATTGAGTGTTTTTGTATTTAAAATTTTCTATCTACAAAGACTCTCAATGCAATTTTCTGCAAAATGCTTCTATTTACAGGCCTGGTTTGCTGGGGAAGACTAAATACGAATTTGCAAAAACTTATTGCGATTTCAAATATATCAAAGGCAATCAAGGAAAATATTTTGCGGTAATCCTGTTATAAAAGCATTTCATATCCTCTGTATGAATGTGTGCTTGGAAAGCATCTGTATTTAGATATTTTGATATCATTATAATTCCAGCTGCTAAGAAGTTATCTCTTACAACAGAAGATCATTACCTTTTGTATGATGTATTTCAGGATGATCACTTTTGTTATTCCTTTACCTTGGTTGGTAAATATATTTAAAATATGGTTGCAGTTGGCGAATGGAGATGTTATAAAATTATTAGAAAAAAAGGGGCTAATTCAATGGTTATAGAATTCTTAGATTCTGTTTTAGCCTCTTGGAGGTGTTGTTTAATACCCCATCTTTTGCATAAAGATTGTCATCTTTTTAATCCTTCGTTACGTATGATGAGGGAAAAAAAAAGATGGAATTTATATATTTCGGTTTCATATTTCTTTTTGGGTTGTAATTCACTGTTAAGAAATTGACAGAATGGTGGGATTATGCTGCAGGATTATTCAAAGGGTGTGCGCTTGGAAGAGTTAAATGTGTTACTAAAGCAAACTGTTATGGTGGGATCCCATCCCATATTAATCATCTGATCAGTACTTCAATTGTTTTTTTTTTTTGTTTTTTTTCTTGGATTACTGGCATCAATTACATTCCTAGAAGCATTCTTCTTTTTTGTCATCTGCTCTTTAAATGACTAGCCTGGCATTTTGAAGCTATTAGAGCAGTTTGGCTGTGAAATTTGCACAGCTAAATTAGACTCTGATGAATGGGATTTGATTTTGTTTTCATTTTGTTTATCCAATCTCACCTTGTGGGATAAGGTTTGATTTTTGCTTTAATTTGATGATTTGGTTATTACATATAGGTTTATATCCTTTTTTAGTGTATCAAACAACACCAAGGAAACATTGTTGTTTTGTAAATAATTGTATCTTGGCTTCACAGTAGTATTTACTGTTCTCACTAGCTACTGCTTATTGAGTGATTTTTTATTTTAAATCTTCATTTGGTTACTGAGTGCCTCATTTTAATTTTGAATACTTAATACTGGTGTTCATTTGATTATGTCTGTTTTGTTTTCACCTTTATTGCAAAGAACATGGTTATATGAAGTTGTCCATTGTAGATAAGGCGTCTGAAGGAACATGTGATGCTACAGTTACCTCCGAAACGTCGGCAAATTATAAGACTGTTGATAAAGAGATCGGATATAGTTGCTGCTAAAACTGCAATCGGGGCATTAAGTATTGATGCCACTGAAAGGGAAAGTGAAGACATAGCTTTTGAAAATTTGGATGAAACTGATGGTATTGTTAAGGAATCTTTAACTCTACTGCAGTACAATTTGTGTGTCATCTAATGTGTCACATGATAGACTTAAGTTCATTGGTTTACTAGATTGGGATGAAATTGCATAAAAAAATACAGCTAAGGCAGGATCAAAAGCTTTGGAAATTATTACATTATAAGAATGAATTTGATTGCCTACCACATGAATAGCAAAATTCTAGTTGAAAACCTAGACGAATTAAAATTTGCTTACGATACCAAAAAGGCATGTTATACCGATGGTCACAAGAATATCCAATAAGACCCAAAAAAGTATTAAAAAAAGTCCAATTGTTACCTGTGTTATCTAACGTTACCAACCTTCATTTGAACTATGCCAAAAATTGAAAATTAATTAAAATATCACGTTCTTGTCAACCTACGTTTTGTCAATGCACCTTGTAAAAAATGTTGCTTGGTTGTTATTTTTTTGTGTTTTTCAAAGAAAATGGTCATGCTAATTTCTAATGTATCAAAATTATAATACTATTTCTGTATGTGTGTCTCTTCTCTCTCTCTCTCTATATATATATATATTTTTTTTTTTCTTTTTTTGTAGCAGATATGTTATTTTTGTAATGCGGAAGATTGTTATATAAGTTTCTTCTTTCATCTCTCGTACCTGTTTCCAGGCAAGCTTTCTTATCAGGAACTTGGAATTGCAAAGCTTTCTGGTTTTCGTGAATGGCTTGCCCTCCATCCAATTGTTGCAGGATCAGAGAATGCTTCAAAAATGATAATTTTTGCTCATCACCACAAAGTTCTTGATGGAGTACAGGTTTGGAAACTATTGCTTCTTGTAATCCCTTTAGCTGTTAAATAAAATTGTAGAGTGATGTCAGTGACTCAATGTTTTACCTTTTGGCATTTCTCTTTTGCTTTTTGCTGACTATCATAGTTCAGCTTTAGGTTGTATTTGGTCCAACTTATTTTAGGCTTTTCTTCTTGAAAAGAGAAGTTTGGCCTAACATATTTTCTAAAAGGTTCTTGAAAATTAAGCAACTTATTTTATAAAAGAAAAATAAAAGTAGTCAGTTTGAAAACAATGGGTGAGGGAGCTTGTAGGAGTTAAAAATGATAATTGTCAAACAGCTTCTACTTTATTTTAAAGCTAGTTTTTTGAACGTTAACTTTGAAGGAACTTTTAAAGCAATAGTGCCCTAATAAATCATGCTCCCGGACTACCTTCATGAAGTAAATAAGAGGTACATTTTACTTTTGGAATCACCTTTGACTAGTAGTAATCCTGTGTAGTGGCTGGAGGATGATGTTCTCCTGCTGTCTTCATTTATTTGATTGGTTATCATAATAATTTTTGTTTTACATTGGCCTCTTGTGATTTGATGACTATTATGTCTAACAAATTTATATCTATTTTTTTTATATGAATTTTATCTTTCTGAACTATTCAGGAGTTTGTATGTGAGAAAGGTATAAATTTTGTGCGAATTGATGGAAATACTCTTGCCAGAGATAGGCAATCCGCAGTAGTCTCATTTCGGTCGTCACCAGAGGTATCACAACCATTGCCTTTTTTGTTCTCAAGTTATTGTGAGGTCTATTATTTTGTTTGCCTATTTATGATATTTTCTATGTTTATGTTATTGTGTTTGAAATTATAACTTGTTTTACTTTCCATTTCTCATGTTGCACTATTAAAAACTTTGAAGTTGCATTTTCTGACAATTAGACTCAGTTTTATTGTCATTGTTGTATTGTTCTATTTTCCAAATTGATGATTTTTTTTAATCTTGTTGGGGGCATGCATCGATACTTGGCTCGGCAAATTTTTTAAGCAAATTAAGTCACATTATATTAAGTCTCTTGCTCCACTCATTAAAAAGACAATTTGTTGTGTTGTGTATGCTTAAAGAAAGAACCATGTCATTCCTAACATCAACTATCTTGAGCATTTCTGTAATCATCAAACTCCGTTTACTGCCGTACTTTCTTATGCACTTACATGCAACATGTGTTCTGAATTCCAGGTTACTGACTTATAGGTTTCATTCTTCGTTTAAGTTTACTGACTTATGGGTTACATTTTTATGTAAGGTTAAAATTGCAATAATAGGTATTCTAGCAGCAGGTTTTGGACTTGATTTCTCAACAGCACAACATGTAGTGTTCTTGGAGCTACCACAAAGCCCAACTCTAATGCTCCAGGTTCTGTTTGGAATACCACTTCATTGATTAATTTGTATTTATAACTATTGTTGGGTTGTTGAATTGGTATCATATACTAGTGACTTGTGTTTTCTGTTTGTGACATTGATTTGGTTTGTGTCAAACCTGTGTTCCTATGACGATACTAGTGATTTATTTATATTGAGAAAATGAAATCAATTCAATAAATAGAGGAGATTTGGTATGATACCCGAATAAATGTCACTAGTAATACCAATATAATCTTGATATTTCTAAATATGATCCTTATTTTTTTTAATTACAAAACCCTACCTCAAGTTGGAGCATATAATATGTGTTCAGCTTGCTACACATTTTATTAATCCTTGATCCTTTTAAAGACTTGGTGAATATGTCTGTTAGCTCTATAGTTGACAAATGTTGTGGTGATATCTTTAGGTTCCAAGTTTTCTCTTATGATTTTACAAGGTACACATTTGGTTCTTTCATGAAAGACAAGATCAGAGGCAGTGTGTAATGCTGATTACTTGTCACATATATGGTGCTGTTGTTAGTATGATATTAAATGTTCTACTAGAAGCTGTTAGAATGTTCGAGATATAGTTTTGTAATTATTACTTTAGGGTTAGAGTTCTCTGTATATAGATACTGGTGTACTATTTTAGATGAATCAATTTGAATATATTTCTTCTTTCTTTCATGTTAATCCTTTAAAGTGGTGCATCTGGGGATTTTCATAAAATTTAAGTTCTTTGAGAAATTACTTTAGCCATATCAGGTCATAGGTGACTAAAGCCATTCATTGCCTTGGATTTTGCTTCTACACTTGATCTTGATACAATATTTTTGTTTCTTGTTATTCAGAGATATTAAAGTATTCCTAACAAGAACACAATATCTTGAAATAGAAGTGTCTATTACTAGGTGAGGTTGCTCTGTTAGCATCAATGTGCTAAACCATTTGTGTATTTCCCTTATCTTCATACATATGGCCTTTTCCAAGAATATTTCTTAGGATTTGTACAACTGCATCGCAATGATCTTGACAAGGAGAGTTCAAGAATTAACTTATTGCATTCATTGCAAAGACAATGTTAGGACGAGTCACAATGAGTTAATATAGTTTACCAACTAATGGTGTACATATCCGAGGGTCTGACTACAACTCTTTGGTCAGATACAAGTTTGATACTTGGTTCATTGGTGTGTCAACTGACTTAGCTTTTAAAATTCCTGTTTGTTCTCAAATATCTAGAGCATATTTCCTTTGTGACATGACCAAACCAACCTTGGATTGAGCAACCTTACTACAAAGTAAGTACCATAGTTGTTCTGGGACTATTGAGCAAACTATTGTTTTAGATGGAAAATACGCTCCTTGTACACTACCTTTGATAACAATGACATTTACATTTACAATAAGGAAGATGCATCCTCGCAAGGAATGATGGTGAAATGTTGAATGATCAAATTTCACTTTGTAATATTCCAAATTGTTGGATGACATGTTGAAAAATTCTGAACCATAAATGAGGTTCGTGCTTAAGGTCATAAAGGAACATGTGTAGGTGATACACCTTATTGGATGACTACATATGTCTTCATTTGAAGAAACAAATGGAAGTTATGGAATAGACTCAAAGAAGAAACATTAGTAGAATAAAAAGTATTGGTTAAGATCAGGAGAGAAACAACAACCCTTTTTGAGAGCAGTGATATCCCAGGAAGATCATTTGGAAAGATCTAGGAGAAAGTTTGTCTCAACTTAGTGAGGTTATGTGAAAATTAAAATGGAACCAAATACATTGGGCAAATTGTATATAGGGGAATGCGGAAAAAATATGGAGTTAGGATAAAGGTAGAAAATTTGATATCCTCTAATGATACAAATATGATCTTGATATTTCTAATTATGAAGAGATCCTCATTTCTGTAATTGTAGCAGTTTGGAATAGTTTGCGTTAGTGGAGTGTCACTGTAAGTGGGAAACCCTAAAATAGAACTGGTTAATATAGCAAAGGGAATGAAGAAGTCCTATTGGTGAATGGTATACAATAATGGAATTGTCGGTATTTAGGTCAATAACATGTAGGTAATGTCTCCCAATCTTGTACTGGAGGGTTGAATGACAGTATTGGTGGGATAATGTTATTTAGGTGTGTCTGTATGCGATAGTTGGTAATATTTTATTGAAAAATTGGAACTAACTCACTGTAAGATGATAAATCTAATAGAACTAATGGTTCGTCTTTCTTACAACTAATTGTGCAAAGTGTTACACTTGATGAAGTCTTTTCTACCATGCAACAGTTGCAGTTTATGTTAAGTAAATAATGTTAATATGTTTTGAAGGCTGAGGATAGAGCTCATCGTCGAGGACAAACAAATGCAGTTAATGTTTACATATTCTGTGCTAAGGTGATTAGGTTCTTATTTGTTTTGCAGTTTCGGATTAGCGCTTGTTGTGATATGCCTAATGTCTCTTACAAGCTGCATTTGTTGGTGTACTCCCTCTGCAGGATACCTTGGATGAATCACATTGGAAAAATTTAAACAAAAGTTTGCAACGAGTTTCATGTACAACTGATGGCAAATATGATGCGAAGAAAGAGATAGAGGTACCATATTTCTGTTTTTCGTTAGCTAGTCTGTGTTAGCTTCATATTGAAAAGCAACTGTATTTGCAAATTATCTTTACGTTAGTAGGCTATTTTTATATCTGGAATTAGCTCATCATGATTTGTGGGTCTAGCATCTATTTCAAATTTTAAATGACTTATCACTGAAAGATTTCATGTATATAGATATCAATTGTATTGCATTTAGCATGTCCAAATTTGTAACACTTCTTAATCCTCACACTTGGTCGCGGTATACTATTTATGCTCAAAGAAATGAAATTGAATACTATGTACAATTTATGGAATAAATAAATGGATTGGAGGACGCCTGTGGGATGGATAGATTAATTCCCTTTCCTACTTGTAATGATCCTCTTCGACCAATTGAATGACTTATTTTTTCACCGGTTGTCAATAAAGTTCTCCAACCTATTGGGATCTTATTTTGCTTTCAAATTCTGTATATTTTTTTGGTTTGAAAGCTTGTCTTACTAATTTTAATATTCTGATAATCTTACAAGATAGACTTCTATTGCCATTATTATGAAACAAAAGTGCTTGATATTTTGCTGTGTCATAACGTTTTTCCTACCTTACATGACATCTGCTTCTTTTTGGGTGGTGGCAGGTTGAAGGTATTTCTTATTTAGATTCATCTTTTAAAAGAGATAACTGTGAAGAGCAATCCACATGCAAAGATGCAGTAGGGGAAACACAATTGGATTTGCAACCTTCTGCGGTAAATTCAAATGAACCAGAAGCAAATAAAGATGATAAATCTGGGGAGGGAACTTCTTTTCTTAACAAGTCAATTCAAAGTTTTAATGTTTTGGTAATACACTGGTACTTGAACTTCAAATTCTTTTGCCTCACTTAAGCACATCATTTCATTGTCTTTGTTTATACACTATTTTACTTGCTTTTTAAATTATTCTAATATGTTGGTAGAATAGGCTGATGATGTCTCCTGCCAAGATTTAGGCACAGCTTCAGTTCTGGATGGAAATTGTGATGCTGATGTTTTTGAAGACGTGGAGAGATATCCTGGAAAGAGTTTAGAAGACACACATCCAGTAATTGAGATGCAGTTTCATTTTCAACTTTCTAATTTATAGAATGACTACTTCGGTGTTTAATTGTCTTATTTTACAGTTGCAGGATATGAAAACTGTTTCAACAACAGAAGCAGATGATAACCAGTCTGCTCAGGTGGTTGAAGCCGATAGTCATTGTTCTAGTCAAGTTGATTTTCTGCGATTTGAGGTGAATTTTATTTTAAAACTTTTTCGTTTAGTAAGTCCATTGTACAAGAAATTGATATTTCTTTTAGTGATTTATTTGTTACTATAAAATTGTGTGCTGGAATATACCATTGATGCATGGTTATATAAATTTATTGCTAGCATTATTTGTTATCAAAGAGTATTGTTTCCCCTAAACACAACTCTTAAAAGTGGATTTTAAGTCTAGCTAAATCTTGTAAAATCGGCTTATAAGATAAGGTTTGCACTCACTTATATATTATAAATTTTTTCATATCTCTAATCGATGTAAGATCTCCAATACTCCATCATGCTGAAAACTGAACATCTTGAGCGTGAAATAAAATGTTATTGGGTCATTCAATAGTGCGTGACATAATATGGTCAACAAATTTTAGAATGTGAACTTTAACCCTAACTCAACCTAACAAAATTAATTGTAAGATAAGATTTACACCTTCGTATGTACTATAATTTGGTCATATAGATGATGGTAATCGATGATGACTATTAAGTTTTGCATCACTTATGAGATGAACATGACTTAATGCTCATAAAAGAGAAAGGTGACGATGGATGGTAACAAATTCATTGGTCGGTGACAAACAAATTGGGATAAACATTCTTTGATGCCAAATAGAGATAGAAAAATGAAAGAAATAGCTTGAGATTAAGTATCATCTCTTTGTCTCATTTAATCATATATAGGAGATCCATACATCAAAGATACATAAAAGTAATGATAAATCCTCTGGGTTAGATCAATGTTATCAAAACTTGGTTATGGCGGCACCATGGTAGAAACTGCTGGTGGTTTTGCGACCTCCTGCCACAACAAGGCAATGGCAAAGAGGTTTCTCGTGGCGACCGCTTTTTGCATACCTGTTGGTGGGCATAGAACGAATATGGTTGAAAAGTCGATGCAACGACACTGAGAAGAACATAGGCAGTGTGATGGAGGCATGGGCTAGGATCATCACAAGGATTTCAGAGCAGTTGATGGAAGCATGGCCAAGATTGTCACAAGGTTCTCGGATTAGCTTTGGATTATAGAATAGGAAAGTTTTAGATTGTAATTGTGTTTGGGCTTTATCGGGCTTTTAGTTATGTTGGACTTTTTGTGTTTAGGCCCATAGTATATAAGCCTTTGTGAGACATGTTTGTAGACAAAATTGATGAAATGAAAATTTGAGTTTTTCTCTCTCAAGTCTTGAGGTTCTTCTTCGAACTGTCGATCCTTATCTTTGAATCTCCGATTCAAAATTGTGGATCTTCTTCACTTATCTTGGAATCTCTTCCAAGTGGCGTGGTCACGTTCCGCAAATCCCCCAAATCGACGACCCCCATTTTCCCCTTTTCGTTTTAGGGTTCATACCAATCCCATTCCGAGACGCAAATCTCACCCCCAAATCTGAAACCAGATCTACATCATTTGGTAATTAGAGCTCAGTTGGTTTCTCTTTCGAGGTTCGTTTTGAATTGTTCGTTCTTCCTTCTAAGTTATTCAGGTTTCTTTGGTTGTCTTTTTGTCTCGCGGTGGTCTCGTGTTTTGCTTTTGTGCTCCCCTAAAATTCTGAGAAGAGGGGACTTCACGAGTAACAGCTTTACTCAACTCTAGCAACCTCGGCTATGAACCAATTCCGGCCAAAGTAGTTTTTCGCAACTATTCAATTTGGTGTGCTAGTTGAAACAAGGTTGGTTTTGCATCTTCGAACGGGATGGGTATGAACCCTAAAACAAAAGGGCGAAAATGGGGGATGTCGATTTGGGGGGTTGCAGAACGCAGGGAAGCCATGCCACTTGGAGGAGATTCTAAGACAAGTGAGGAAGATCCACGACGAAGATTCAAAGATAAGGATTAGTGGTTCGTAGAAGAACCTCAATACTTGAGAGAGAAAAACTCAAACTTTCATTTCATCAAATCTATCTAGAAACGTGTTTCGCAAAGGATTATATACTATGGGCTAAACAGAAAAAGCCCAACACGAATAAAAGCTCAAACACAAAATTACAAACTAAAAAGTTCCTAATCTATAGTTCGAGATCCCTGTGACGGTCCTGGGCATGCTTCCATCATCTGCTCTGAAATCCCTGTGACGGTCCTAGCCATGCCTCCATCACAGTGGTGTGGAGATAAGGTAAGGGAATGGCACACAAAGAAGAAACCCTACTTTGGAGGGGTAGTGACATGTGGAGAAGAAACCCTAATTGCGAGCTCAGTACTAATGCTATCTTTTCTTTGTCTTCTGTTGGATTTAAAACCCAACCGATACTTTGTTAAAAATTGGGCAAGGTTCAATAAAAACTTATTTTAAGCTAATGCCCTAATAACCCTACCCATGCCTATCGTTTTTTTTCTTTGGTCTCATTCTCGTTTGCACTAATTTTACTGCATATCAATGCTCGTCGTCGCTCTCGTTGCCATTCACTTTTGCATTACAATTATATTTTTGTATTTATTTTAAAATGCATGTTATACTTCATTTGACCGTAATCTTTTTGCAATAACTTGTTATGGTTTCCGTTATAAGCTTATAAAAGATTGTTATGTTCTTCGATATTTTCCGTTATCCGATATCGATAACACTGGATCAAATAGGAAACTAAGAATAGATTAACCTATTCCAACTTGTTAACGTATTTTGAATAAGCGTGACAGTTAAAACAATTGTCAAGAATGAAAAGGTCATGCTATTGATTAAATAGTACTTAGTGGAAGTGCATCGCCCCAGAAACGGTGAGGTACATTATAGTGAAGGAGGAGTGTAAGTTGTTAGAACTAGGTGACAATTTTTCATACAACATTTTCTTGTAGTGTGTGAACACAAAATGTTTCTCTTAGAATGCAATGTAAGGCAGGTTAGCGTGAAACTAGGAAAGCAAAATAATCATCAATAAAGGTGCAAAATAAAAATGTTTGAAGAGCCTTTCAGATTCTTGAAAGTATGTCACCTTCTAGTTAGTTCCTACAAAATTTCGAAATAAAACTTAATACCCTCCTGTAAGATCTGTATTTCACGTTAGTCCCTTGCATGCATGGCGTTAATTAACAAAGTTAGTTTGCTGATTTAGCATACTAAGTGACATGTCAATTAACACCAATTGCGCGAAGGTGACAGTTCCAATTCACTAAGCTAACTTTGTTGTGAAGACCAACATGAAGTTCCACAGGCAATTCCATGCTTGAGTAGATTTCGATAATCTCATGTATTGCACGTGCGACTACTCAACATGACATGCATTGCATGTGCTAACTTTTACAATGTTTCTGTTAAAGGGTGATTCTAAGCGTTGACAAAAAAGTGTGTAGAGGCCAACCCATATCTTTGAAAGGCTCAACATGTGGTATCTTTCCTGCCTCCTAGAAAGCAGTGCCGATCATATCACGTTATGCTTTCAAACTTTCAAGAGCCCTAAGAAAATCAACTGTCACCCAAACTTCCTATGCAGGTTAACTCCTGTCGCTCCCATGGCCCTGATTTCTCTTGCAATACATTTTCTCTGAAACTGTTTGGTGGGAAGTAATGAGGGGGGTTGGAAGGTGTATTATAGGAAGAAATTTAAAAATAAAAGTAGTTAAGTAGCTAGTTGTTACGAGGGGTGAGACTTCATGAGAAAGTCTGTATAATTATCTTGTGGGATGCTGAGAAATAAGGGTTTTTATTTGTTGTGACAGGGAATGCACTGTATGAAAGGAAGAATTGTTGAATAATACAGAAAAGGGATATTTTTCTATGTTTTCTTTATCTTGTTTTATCATTTCTTGAGAAGGCACGTAACAGAAACAGTGTAGGATTTTCTGAATGTTTATCAGAACACTGGATTGTGTATTTAGAATGATCAAGAATACAATATATTGAAACAAAATAAAGAGAAATAAGGAATATAATCTGAGTGTTAGCTATGCATATTTCCCTATTTACATAGTGTCATATATTTAATAATAGGTTGCCATACATGTGTACAGGAATTTAATCTACTATAATTTGTGTTTATTATAATCAGTTTATATATGAAATGGACTCTTGCATGTAGTCCGTGCACACATTTTCAGCTTCTCCTGCACCTATTGCTCTCTCTTTTAAACTTGTATCGGAAATAATATAAGAGCTTAAATTCTGGTTGTAGTGTAGGTTTATGTGATTTCTTTGGTGTAGTTTTCGTTAGAGCGTAATACAGACGTTTTCAACTTTAGGTTATTTGCCACCCTTGGTGCTGTGCATAGAGGCTGAATTAGGCCGTTGATTATTATTTATGAATACCAATAACATTTTCTTGCTTTTAGGTGAGCCCATACACCGGAAGGATCCACTTGTATACTTGCATTTTGGGTACTGATAAAAGACCACAGCCACTTTATGAAAATTTTCGACCAGAAGAACTTGAGTTATTGTGTCCTGTTGCTCCTGAGGAGAAACAGGTTCATAATGAAAAACAAAAAATAGAGTTTGTATCTGTTAAGGACAACCCTTCCTATAGGCATGTTCTTCTAGCTTTTGTGGAAGAATGGAAGAACTTAAGGTCAATTGAACGCCGGAAATTAATTGGAAAACCGTTGCAACTTCCTTTGGCTGTTGAATTATGCTATTTGAGTGAAAGCATCAACTACAACAACAATGTAAGTATAGCGAAATTGACTTTTTTTAGTGGATATGATTATTTTTCAGGAAGTTAATCCATGCTTGCTGGCATTAAGTTTTATATATGTCACAGAACAGAAGTCTATATGATTGACAGGGATTATTAAATGGTGGAAGTAAAAGGCGCAAGACACCCATAATAGAGGTTAGCTATCCTTTACCACCAGATGCAGTTTGGAAGAAGGTTTATCTACGGAGTGGGCTCGGTAAGAAGGAAAGAGAATATACTCAAGGGTGGAGTGAGACAGATGAGCCACTCTGTAAGCTTTGTCAAAAGCAGTGCAAGTAAGTTCCATACCAATCATATTTGATTTTATTTTTAATATTCGTGTTCAATATTTAGCAACTCTACTTTCAGGGGTAAGAATGCCAAGGGACCTGAATTTCTAGAAGATCTTTTTTGTAACCTTGTGTGCTATGAGGAGTATCGAATGAGAACTAGCAGCCGATTCCTCCGTGAGGTCAGAACATCGATCATATTCAGTTCAAATTTAGATTTCGTTTACTAATTTTGCATTTTAATTTGAATGTTTCACTCAAACAGTATTGTGTAATTTTGTCCTGACCCTGAGCTACCATTAAATGTACTTGAGTTGAGATCTTCAGGAACTTTTCAAAATTGAGCATGGTGTGTGCACAAACTGCCAATTGGACTGCCATAAGCTTGTTAAGGATACAAGACCTTTGTCATTGGAAAGGCGGCGAGAATTTATACAAAAAATAGCACCAAATGTTGCTAAGCGGAAGAACATGTAAGTATAAATATGAAAGTATAAAGTATGAAAGTAAAATACTTAAGGTTAATCCTCTTATGTTAATGAACAGTATTACAGGCTTGTTAAAGGACTTGCTATACTTGCTTGTTAACCTTGACACTATTCTAAAGTAGTAGTTCACCATTTGCAGGTTTGAGAAGCTTGTTAATGAACCAACTGAAGGAAATGCATGGCATGCTGATCATATTGTTCCAGTATATCAAGGAGGAGGTAGAATTATCTGAAAGTTTAATCCTACTTGCTTTTTAGGAAGATATATAATATCAATCCCTAGGAATTACCAATAAATTGTACAAGAACATTTATATTCATCATAAAGAGCGTTCGATCTAAATGAGATGTCTATTTTTCTTTTTCTCTGCGTGAGCTTCAGAGTTGAGATAGCAAAACAAGACACAAGTGGACTCATTTTCAAAATAATAAAGTTCTTGTGATTCATGTCCTTTACCAATTAGGTAACCTTTACCATGTTCATGTATGACACAAAAAATTAGCATAAAAATTTAAAGATCAAGCTAATTGGCTTAGATAGACTAAATTATAAGGAAATTGCGGAATGTGCAAGAGAACATTATGATTTGAAAATGGAGATAAAGGAACTTGACCAATTCTGAGTTGTAACTTTGGGTTCATTGTCTATAATAATAAGGTGAAGGATTTTTAGGGATGAGGTAAATGACAATGAAGAGCTATTACCAAAAATAAGATCATAGGTACCTGAGTCAAGTATCCAGGAACCTTGACCTTCCAAAGATTAAGAAATACAATTGTTTGAAACACATGGTGATGAAGATTGACCTTGATGGTTGAGTTTTTTAGATTTAAGTCTCAAATACTCTTGGTACTCGTGAAAACTTAGACTTTCCTCCAAAATATCCAATGTATACATCCTTTTAGAAATAACAATTCCATTTTTGGATTGTGCTACCTCAATCCCTAAGAAATATCTGAATTTGTTAAGGTCTTTGGTGTGAAAATGGTTACTAAGGTGCTGTCATTAATTGAGATGCCACGATGATTAGTTTGCTTGTAAGCACAATATCATCAACATAGAGTACTAGATAGATATATCCAACATTCAAGTGACGGTAAAATACTAAATGATCTACCTTACTGCAAGTTAAATCAAATTGTTGAACAATAATGCTAAATTTGTCAAACCAAGTCCTAGGAGACTACTTGAGGCCATATAAAGATTTGTGGAGACGATATATGAATCTAGAATACTCATCTGAGCAATAAAACCTAGAGGTTGTTACATATACATTTCTTCACGCAAATCCCTATTAAGAAAAACATTTTTGACATCTAATTGATGGAGAGCCCAACGATAAAGAGTAGCCATGACTATGAATAAGCGAATAGAGGCCATATTTCCTATAACACTTTTGGCAAATTTGTTATAATTTCGTGCCTTGTTCTGTGGGATCTTTTTTTTATTGAGATGTGTCCATGTCTTGCCTTCCTTTCTATTTCCTCTTGATCCGGGTTATGCTTTTAGCTGAGTGTTTGAATTTGATATCTTAGTTAATTTTTGTCATTCATCACAGTTCCTGCTATTTTGGCGGAAAAAATGGATTATATCTTTGATTTTAATTTCATACCTTATTTAATTATTTCTATAGGGGAATGCAAGCTAGAGAATATGCGGACTCTTTGTGTGGCCTGCCATTATGATGTGACTGCTGCACAATGTGCTGAACGATCTAAAGCAAGAGCGAATGCCAAGAAAAAACTCAAAGAGTTAATGGGCAGTATAAAAAATGGTGTTAAGTTTTCTGTTATCACTAATATTAAGGTATTGTTTTTAGTAATTAGATGATTTAATTTAATCCATTTAATACTATAATTTATTTTAAATAGAATCTGTTGCTATTCTTTGTGTTTTAGAATTAGCATTATGGGAAAAAATCTTGATATTCAGGCAGATCCTTCCTAATATTCGGGCCTAAATTAGTGTACAAAATTAATCTTGTCTTTGTATTTCTTATTCTCAACTTATCAATTTTAAAATCAGTGAAAAAATTTACTTTTCTGCATGGTATATATTGGAAGTCCCACATCAACTAGAGATAAGACAATTTCATAGTATATAACTGAGATGCAAACCTCATCTTACAAGCCGGTTTTGTGGGGTTGAGTTAGGCTTAAACTCCACTTCTTACATGGTATCATAGCTATGTTAGAGCCTATCCTAGCGAACTTTCTTGAACATTTTGTTCTACCTACTATCGAGTCGCTAACGGACCATCCATTTGTAGACCTACGCCCGAGATGTATATATCTCGGCGTGAGGGGGTGTGCTGGAAGTCCCACATCGACTAGAGATAAGACAATTTCATACTATATAACTGGGATGCAAATCTTACCTTACAAGTTGGTTATGTGAGGTTGAGTTAGGCTTAAACTCCACTTCTAACAGAGAGCTTGATCTGAATCATATTTAGTGGCCCTTGCTTTCCAGCCTTGGAAGGGCTTGGATTTCCTCTGCTCTCTCTAGCCACATTGAATTTTTATAATTACTTCCAATGGGAGAGGTCACGGAATCTTCTTGAAAGCCACATCTCTTGAAACCCTAAAGTCCATAGAAAGGACACCTAACCTATAAAAATGGAAACTGGAGAACAATTTAGTCATGGCATAACTTATCAACACCATGACAAATGAGATTAGGGGAAACTTAATGTTCTATGGCAATAATGAATAGATTTGGGATGTAGTGAAGGAAACATGTTCCAATGTGGATAACACCTTTGCAAGCCCTGAAAGTAAATGCATGTTGCATAAGTTGTAACAGGGTGAAGCTGGAGTTATCGAGTTTCCAACATGCTTGGTCGACGTTGGTAGTAGCTGGATATATATATGAAGAGGTCAAGTGGAACTATAGGCACTAAAAAAGAAGTACAAAGGATGGTGGAAAAGGATAGAAAGTACAGTTTTTTAGAAGTATTCGCAGAAGTGAAGTGAGAAGAGAAGGAAGTAAGAGGAAACTCTTGTTGGTGAAATCTATTCCAGGCCCATCCTCTAATAGCTCAGCAATGGAAGTAAGGGGAAACCAAGCTCTTCCAACACACAATAAGTATTGTCCTTGGTGCAATCATTGCAAGAAAATTACTCAAACCACGGACTCTTGTTGGGACGTTCATGGGAAACCTCCAGATGAAAAGGTTCCCAAACAAGAGTACAAAGGCGACGCAAGAACCTGTAATATGGAAAGGTAAACCTTGAACCATCTCTTTTCAGCAATGAACAAATGAGAGCACTACAAAAGAATCCTCTAACAAATTATGTTCACATTAGAAAAAGGTGGCACAGGCCAAGAAAGATAATATCTTGCATGCTTTAAATACTAGAAAGGAAAATAAAAAATCATGGGTCATTGATAAGAATAAACATATAGTAACACAAGAAAGAATGGAAAAGACAATGTCTCTTGTCTTATTGAATGATTTTGAAAACAAAAAAAGCACAAAAACTCCTAGACCCAAAATTCCCTTCTCCCTTCCTCTCCTCTCTCTCCCCTTATTCCCTTTGCACGCACTCATAACTCCAAGTCAACTATTTTGTTACTACAGAATCAAGGACGTGTGCTTGTGGGTCCCCAAGTGAGGGGTTTCCACCTCTTCCTCTCATAGACTTGATGTATTTGCCTATTCTCCCTTTTTACACCTTCATTTGTATCGGTCATAAAGTTAGGAACAATTTATATTATTTTCTAAGGAAATTTATGAAAGTAGGTTTGTGTTATATTCTAGGTTCTAGGGGTGAACTCTGTTTTATTTTCTCTCTCTCTCTCTCTCTTACTTTTGTTGCAAGATACACATCTCTATACATATGAATATTAATATTAATTTAAAGAGATCTAAGTTGAGATTTCTTAATTTGGAGTCAAAGTTGATTGATCGTATCAGGAAAAATAGATCGTCTTTAGTTCTGGTCAGCCATTGTCATTTTGTCTAGCTAGTATTGGATTTGAATCACCTCTTTGAGCGACACCGAACCTGACATGTTGCAAAGGTTGTTTCCTCCTCACCACACAACTTCTTTGCATGGCTTACCTTAGCAAAATGATATCCACGTTCCACCTTCCTACCACTAGAGTGATATTAATAGAGTATTAAAGGTGTATGTTAGAGATGTCAGGTTATTAGTGGGTAGTTGGGGGATGTAAGTCTTGTTTTAGGAAGAGTATAAATAAGAAGGGGGGGCAGTGTTGTAAGGGAGCTGACCTTTTGACTTCTGTAGAGTGTAAATAGGATTCTTGACAGATCCTGTGAGGGGGAATTTTTGTCTTCCATGGACGTGTCCTAGCTCTAAGAAACATAACATATATCATGTTGGTTTCACTGACCTCACTTATCCCTCTCGCCTCTTTTTTTCATCTTATCCATGTGTCACGTTCCATCTTCCCACCACTAGCAAAATGATTGTAATTCATGTTCAACACATTATTACCTATATTGATCTTCGGTTTCTGAGATTTGGTTCCTTGGTCAAGGCTATTTGAGCACTTGGAAAATGTTAGTGGTGAAATATCATTAGAAAGTGCTGAACAACAAAAGAAATTGGACCTTCAACTTTGTGCTCTCCTATGGCAATATGTGGAACCCTTAAAATCTTCTCTCAAGTACTTCCTAGGTATTTAAGGGGTTCAATCCAAGTAAGTTATTGTGATTTCTCAAAGGAAATGTGTTAGATATCTTTAAAGAAACGAACATGATTGATTGTATATCCATGGATAGTCTATGGATCCAAATATGAAATTAATGGCTAGTAAGGTTCAGTGGGAAATTTCCATCCTAGGGTTTAAGTCATCTGCTGCTTTTCATTTAGCTGCATGTTGTCGGTTGAAATTGCCATTTGGTAAGACTGATCTGCCTGCCTTAAATAATTCTATCTGTTGACCAAGCATTCTTCAA
>Ga0099823_1000372_pt1 | contig 28503 bp, 13 predicted proteins | sample CowpearedBW_FD_76831 | JGI IMG/M metagenome (GOLD analysis project Ga0099823, IMG submission 76831) | Root nodule microbial communities of legume samples collected from California, USA - Cow pea red BW | ecosystem: Host-associated > Plants > Roots > Nodule | place: USA: California | collected...
AGATAACATTTTTAAAATTAAATAGATTTGTTCGTACATTGAAAGCTATTTGTGAATAAAAAAATAATGTGGGTCTTATATACAAGTCTTGATCAAAATAAATATAAAATACTCTTTCCAATTTTGAACAATTTTTTTCAATTGAATATTCTCGAAATATCTTTTTTTTAACATTAAAATTTAATATTTGTGGAATTCATATTAAAATAAGAGTGAAGATAGATGCATATTACTAAATTTACATAGACAAATTTCATAATATTTATTTAGACTTTAATTTATAATTGTTTTAATTTAATCAAAATATTACACTGGTGTAAGTGTCGTAGTCTTTAAAAAAGAATTTAAGATGTTATGTTTTCCTATTATAATAAAATAATAATCGATTTTCATGTTTTCATAAGGTTGACGATGGTTGTGGAATTTAGAATTTTTTTTTAATTGTAATATAATCGATATATTAATTCAAATGAAAAAGTGTAGAATAAATATATTACGCTTATTATCATTAATTTCAAAATAATATTTTTATTAATTAAAAACTCTAAAGACGATGTTTTAAGTTGTTTTTTAATATTTAAGTTATATAAGTAAGTCTGTCACAGTTAAAGAGTGTAGTGTCGTGTTTTCTCATGATGATACCAGATTCAGATTTGTTTATTCGATTTGAAGTATGCATTGGCCTTTTAACATGTCCCTGCCCGGAGAACGCATCGCGCTCCCTTGAGACGACACGTGGCACACTAGTGGCTGGGAGCTCCCGGGCAGCATTTGGGTCAGCTAAGAAATATCTGGTCGTAGAGGCACGCACCCCTACGATATTTCTTTCCCTCACTCGCTCCCGAGTCCACCGTGTCAACTCGGTTCCGCCATACCCAATCACCTCTCATTTTAAGATATACACAAATCTAATTCTCTCACTGTGCTTAACTTCTTTCACACATTCAAATTTCCAATCCCATCTCCACCTGGGTCCCACCTCCTCCACCATCATCATCATCATCATCACACCACCATCATCATCATCCACATCATGCCATCTTCTAAATTTCTCTCTTCAAAATCTTATTTATTTTAAACGCATTGTTTGTCTAAAAACATATATTATAGCGCATATGGTTTAGGTGGTTCGTTTTCATTGGCTCCGTTAACTGGCTTGTCTTCACGTGCTTCGGATTCGTACCTTTCTCCAATCCTGCTTTGACCAAAACACCCTTTTCTGCCTCGGGGTTAGTTAAAACAAATTTTCATGCAACTAACTTCCTTTTTAAATACGAAAAAAAAAACATTGTAAAAATATTCATCCAATTAAAATAATGATTTAGATTTTGAATTCTTATATGGAAAAAAGAAAACATATTAAAATAATTTAAACTTTTCCGTGTACATTATAAACCCGCATTAAACGTGCATCATGTAAAAATATCACATTTCTTCAGTTGTTTATGATTTTTCTTAAATAGAATTTTTTTTCTATTTTTTATTTTCATATCACAGTATCAACAATTTATGTTGCGATGAATTTTGAAAATAAAAGCTAAATAAAATAAATAAAGGATTTAGAGGTTTTACTGTAAAAAATGACTAATGTTAATGAGTGTTCAAAATTACCTTACAGAGTGGTCCCATTTTTGTTATCGATTTGCTGCAGTGTCAAGAGAACCATCAATCTTTGTTTCGACAATAAACTAATAAATCATTATTTGTTTATGGGAAACCTTAATGCCAAACTCACATGCAACAACATGATGAAGGTTTTGCTGGCATAGTTCAAAACTAAAAGTAACATTAGTATATTACTTTTTTTTTTTAAAATTGATTTTTTTTTATTCAGTGTTACTTTAGCGAAAAGTTTCCATCTTTGCGGTGATATAAATTTGATGCAATTATTATATATCTAAAGAAAGCAGATGTGATAACTAGTTAATGACTGCAATTTGATCAATGTCTTGCTAACCGTTGTTTATTAGATACTAATGAAGAACTAAATAATATAGACATTTACGAAATTAAAACAATTTTTGTGTATGATTATTAGAAGAATCTAGAATGATGATAATAAGGTAGCGCGGTAGAAGAATGTGGTCGGTTACGGAATAACGATAGCCAGGTAGAATTGGTACACTTGTCAGTTTCAACGCCCGAACAATCTCTTACCGTAATGGACTTAACGATTAAATACTTTACATTAACAATGGCATCGTGTAGCATACACCGTACACGTGTCCATAATTAGGGTGTTAGGTGCTTTATGTGTAGGCTCACGCGCTTCAATCGTCACTGTGTCGGCAACTGATATGCTATTATAAAGGTTTTGGGCGGCTACTTAGCATAAGAGGAATTAATCACTCTCTGATGTAACGTTTCACTTCGTTTTCCACTATTAATTCTTCTCACTTTCCTACTTTTTATTTTTTCTTTTTCTTTTTCTGTTTACTCTCAGATTTGTCCGTGTCTAACTGTATTTTGTTGTGACCAAATGAATGATGCTGGTTATTAGATTTTCAAATAAATTTCAGGTTAATATGATTTATGATTATGAGAAAAATTAGGTTTTTTTGTTAAGCAAGTGCATTCCACTGTGATGAATATATTGATTTGTATTTTTTGTTAGAAAAATACAATCTTATCCACTTTAAAAGCAGTTTGGCACAAAAGAAAATCTTGCAAGTTGAAGCTACAGTTTTATCCCAACTTGTGATTATAAGTTATTTGAGGATGCGTCATTTCAAGCATCGTGGAGAAAACAATCATTTACCAAACTTGGTTTATCCAAATCAATTCACCATTGTCTGAATGCATTAAGTGAAGTGACTCAAACTGAATTAAAGGGTATGTTTAGATATTAATTGTAGCATCTAGTGAAATAACTTCTGCACATTAAGGTAATCGTAATTAATTAGTGAGGATTCATTATTTTAAGATGTAAATAGCATGAAAGTAATATATGAATAATACCGCATAATTTCTCTATGAATACATTCAATTTTTAATTAAGATAGTGCTATAATTGACTTTAAACGTTGGCATCTCTTCATCATATTATAAGCCAAAAAATAGTAGGTCTTACAAGAATAATAGGTTATCTCAGCTTAAAGTTTAGTTGAACGAATAATTTTTGTTATAAAGTTTGTAAAAGGTGAAAATAACTTTTACGATGTGAAAAGCTGTTTTCTCAAAGAATATATCAAAAGAATCTGATGGGCCTTGAAAGTCACAAACGGGTGAATCAAGATTGAGCAGTTCTTCATGCACCTCCATAATTATTTTTCCTATTTTTTTTTTCAGAATATACAATTTAAAAGTAAAAAATAAATTTCTAATTATATAATTCAGAGGTAAAATAAATTTTGAATTATATAATTTGAAATTTGTTTTAAAAAAAGTCCAAATTATATAATTTGGAAGTCATTTTTCACTTCTAAATTATATAATTTAGAAGTTAGTTTTAATTTATATATTTTGTAGTCTAAAAATATAAAAAATTATTTAAATATTGTAAAATTTAAAAAGTTTTCTAACTACGTTATCTAAAACTCAAAAAAATACATCTAAATAAAAAAAGAAAATTATGAAAGTGCGGGAAGAAAGTTATGGAGGTGCAGGAAGAAAGTGGCTGAAGGTTGAAAGAGACAGCCATTTAGAGCCCAAATAGAGAAAAGGCAACAACATTTCTTGAATTTGAAAATTTCGATTTTTCACGTCACGTGAGTGTGACCCAGATAAATCGCAGGAAAACGAACAAACAACCTTAGTCTGATGCCTGAAACCGACATCTCCGTCCACGTCCATGGTTATGAAGACGAACCTGCTATTCTTTCTTCTCCTTTTTGCTTCAACAATTTCCTCTTCTCTTGCCAAGGGTTCCTTGCAACAAACCCTTCTTCCTTCAGGTATTCTTCGTATCTCAAACCACGCTAATTGCTTTTGTGTATTTGTTTTATTTTAGTTATCCGAGTTAATTTAACTCGGTTCCATTGCGTTATTTGAGTTAATTTGGCTGCATTAGGAATTAAGTTGGGATAACTATATTTAAGGTTCGGAACTTTTTATTTTATGATATTTTTTACTCGTTATAATTATTTTTGAACTTCTCGAGGTTCTGAACGGATGAGACTGGAAATAGTCTTGACTTGCATCTGGATTTATATTCTGTTTATTTATGTTTCAATTGCCTGAGTTAGGAGTTTGAAGTGAAATGCTTCAACTTTGGGGCGGGCTCAGAATTTACATGTTGTCATAATGAGTTGCCTGATAAGCTTTGCTGTTTAGTTTGGAAGGTTGAATTTTGAATTTGAAGTTTCTAACTCGTGCTTTTCTCGGTAGTAGAAGAATTCAATGACCGTAGTAATGCAAGTCGCACAAGGCATTTGTTAGAGAATGAGTCTCAGGCTCAGACAAGGTAATCATAATGGATCTTCTCCTGGATTGCTATGATGTAGTTATTACTATGTTTTGTTCTGCATTTAATGTGTTTTCATTTTTAATGTTTGTTTATTATGTTATCTATCAGTGTTGATTTGGTACAAGGATATATGTCCAATGATGACCTTGAATGGGCCATCAAAAATTTTGGACAAAGATGCAGCAACATTTCCAGGATATACAGGTGATTCCTCATACTGGTACACTTCTCAATTGTCTATCCCAAAATTGTGCCCGGCAGAGGTCATTTGAGCTTACTGTCACTGATCCTCCATTTACGAATAGATGAACTTGTTAAAAGGTCTGTTCTTCTTGCAATTGCTCAACTGACTTGCACTTTGTTTCTCTCTTTGAGGGATTCTTGGAATGGGCTATCAGTATTGGGAATAGTGTAAATGGATTTCCACTGGTAATTTCTTTTCATTTTAAGAACTCATTTATAACTTAAACTTAAATCTAAATAAGTTTCATATTACTGATTGTCATCGCTTTTTTTTTTTTTTTCTTTTCCTCCATTCCATATAGTTGGTGATAGAGATTTCGGACAAGCCAGGAGAAGAAGAGAGTGAACCTGCATTTAAGGTGAGTGTTTGCCACCCAATACCAGTGGAGCAACTAGCTTATGATATTATTTTATTTCAATTTTTCTGCTTTTGACTGGAAATATTACATACATTTAAAACTGTTAAAGTAAGAATACGATGATACATTGTATAGTAGATTGAAATAAGTTCTCCACTCATTTATCTTCAACACTTTTGATTCCCAACTTTATCCAATGGTTATTACTTAAGAATTCTTGTTCATTAATTTCCTATCCGTGCCATATGGGATACTTGTCTTGATATTCCAAAGTTTTCTTGTTCTTTATTAGGAACACTAATGCATTCTGCATGCATCAATTTACTGAACTGGCAGAAGTTTTACGGGGTAAGTGATCAAATAATTCAAAGATTTGAAGTCTAAAAGAAATCATTGATTTGTAATTGCGTAGAAGACATCTGTCATAAGAATCCCACTCCTGTTCAATGCCCCTCTAAAATAATTATCTCAGTTAAACTGTAATAGGATGCAAAATAATCTTTGGAGGGACTACTCTATTTTTTTTTTTGGGATTTTTATGCATATAAGGTTTAACAATATGTTGTTGCTTTTTCTCTCAATAAATTATTATTTATTTTTCTTTTTACTGATATATGGAATAGTTGTGTTTTCATTTTTGGCCATTATTTTGTGTTCTTTGTCATATTTATACTTCTATTTTGTTAATTAAATCTCTGTGGAATGTTCTGTGGTCTTGTATTCAGCAACTCTGACCAAAATTATGCTGATGCAGTATATAGGAAATGTGCACGGTGATGAACCTGTGGGACGCGAGCTTCTTATAATTTTGGCCAATTGGTTATGTGATAACTATTTGAAAGATCCTTTGGTATTTTTCTTTCCTTTATTTGCACAGATATAATCTGATATGTTTCCCGTGTTTGTCACTTTGTTGTGCATGACAGATATGTGCCTTTGCTGTTACATTGCTGATAGTGTTAGAAAATCATAAGAACTACTTAAGAAATAGTTAGGAATATTGTTTGGGGAAAACTTATCTAAACTTTACGATAGATACATTTAAGGAGACATCACAGTTGTTCATGCCACATGCACTGGAATTGTAATGTCTAACTAAATAGTAATGATGATAGAATTATAAGGTCTAGCTAAGTAGTAGGTCCAAATTCTTGAAGATTATAAGCTGTTGTAATAAAGATTTTAAATTGAGGTTGTAGTCTCATCACACCCTTGATATTGTGGAAAAATTGGGGACAAACGCTGCCACAATTGTGGTTGCAAGTGATTTTCTTGATATTACTGTAAATTTTGGACAAATGTGGTTGCCCGTGACATCCTTGATACTGCTGTAAATTGTGGACAAATTCGGCCATGTTGCAGTCACAGTGACTGTAAACTTTGACATTTTAGCAAAAAATATGGTTGCATACTGTTATTTAAAACCTTGGTTGCAAATTGGATATTTATTGTTGTGCACAGAAACGCTAGTGACTCTTCAAGAGAAAATTATTCTACAGCCTGATAACGATTTCTTCATTTTTTTTCCAGTATTGAATCTTTTATAATGAAAAATAGAAAGAAAATCATCAAATAAGGCTTTCCCTTCCTGCTGTTAATATGAATATTCAGATGAGTGAATGTTAAACGACTATTCATGTTACAAATTCATTCAATATATAAATGAACTATATTTTGGTATGTTGGAATTCATTTAATCTGCTTCAGTGCTCATATCTTGCATTTTGTCAGTGACACATTATTGGCAGCTTCTTCCTACACCCCATCAAAGTTTCCGGAAACTTTTGTCTGGAATAGGATTGTGATGAGTGTCTTCCGGAAAATGTTTTCTGGAATTGATTTAATGTGTTCCAGAAAGTAAAATCCAGAATTGATGGGGTGTAAGAAGAAGTTGCCCACATTATTTTATGATTATTTATTATTTTGTTTTTACTTTTACATTGTCCGACTTTTAGTGAAATGTTTCAGGCGACATTGATTGTGGAGAATGTACACCTTCATCTGCTTCCATCAATGAATCCTGATGGGTTTAGTTTAAGAAAGCGTGGTAATGCTAATAATATTGATTTGAATCGGGATTTTCCTGACCAGGTATATATATATGTTTTCTATTACTAATAGTAAGTGTAATGTATACAATATGCTAATGAGATTGGTTGACGTTCACTGTTACTATGAAATAAAATTCTAATATTAGAATTAATATTGATGTTTTCGTGTTGAATGAGAATTTAATATTAGAACCATTAGCTTTTACTTTATGGATGTGCATGTATACAGATTTTTACCTTTTATTTGAATTTAATTTAAATTTAAAGTTGCAATTTGTATGTCAAATTGTTCGTTAAAATTACTGCTATTTCTTGCTAACTCTTCTAAACATTATCCTACAATGTTTGAATTCAAAAAATCAGTTCTTTTCTGTAAATGATGATGAGGATTCCCGGCAGCCTGAGACAAGAGCAATAATGAATTGGTTGAAAGATATACGATTCACAGGATCTGCCACGTTGCATGGGGTATTAATTCTTTGGATTCACATAATATCTTGTTTGCTTGATCTATTAATTCATTAATTTTTGTGAAGTATACCTGGACTCAACTGTTCATTTCCGGTTTTTCTTTCATATATATATAGGGATCCAGCTATACATGAAGAAATTACATCCTTGGTTTTTTTCTGCAATCTTTCAATTTTCTCCATTAGATATACATACACACTGCTAAGCAGAATTATATGGGTTTGTTTAATGGCAATAAGATAAATTTGTCAAGTCAAGTCATTGAAAACTTGTGTTCATTTCTTCACTGACATTCACTTTATTTTCATTCTATGGTTGAAAATGTGAAATAACCCAGAATAGTGGATATTTTAGAATTGATTATAGCTCGTTTTCATTAGTATTTTTCATGTATGCAGACTTTGTTCATTAATAGTGTCTTTTTCTTTGAAACCTCAGGGTGCCCTTGTTGCAAATTATCCGTGGGATGGTTCTGATGATAGAAGGTTGTAAAATACTTTGGTGTATTCATTTCTCACTATTTTAATTTGCATTTTGTGTCTACTTTGCAACTCATTATGTGTTTCCTATGTCATAATAAAAGCTATTTCAATAGCTCACCATTTTTCTTCTGAAAGGAAAATTTTACCTCAACTTTAAGACTTACGGAGCTGAATGTTGGATGGTAAAAAAGTCAGTAAGAGAAAAAGTCACTGTAGTAGATAAGATAATACTGCATTGAATGAGTAGACATACTAGACAACAAAGGATAAGAATATATATGCATTAAAGAAAAAGTTAAAGTAAGTTGTAGAAAAGATGGTAGAAACATGCCTTAGTTTGGGCATGTGTGAAGCAGACTAGGAGAAGCTGACAATAAGGGGAGTAAATCAGATGGAAAATAGCCATATTGTTAGAGGTAAAGGGAAACCAAGAAAAACTATAATTGAAATTATTAAGAAATTATTCAGCCATCTTCTGTGCATTACATTAGAAATGTATAATGACATGTTTCCATTTGTGTTGAATTTGTCTATTGATATGAATAAATTACAGGACAAAGTACTATGGGTGTCCTGATGATGATGCATTTCGGTTCATGGCAAGTATCTATAGTCATTCTCATTACAACATGTCTTCAAGCAAGGAATTTCTCAGTGGAATTACAAATGGAGCAGCTTGGTATTGCTTTTTTGAATGTATTGTTTTGTAGTTTATTACTGAAATCTGTTTCCTTTTAATGTGAGCACAATTTAGAAATGGTACTCTCTCCAGGTACCCTCTATATGGCGGAATGCAAGATTGGAACTACATACATGCTGGATGTTTTGAGTTGACCTTGGAAGTTAGTGATAATAAATGGCCTAATGCTACTGAGGTTAGTTCTAACTTTTAATTCCTTGCAGTTTTAAAATGACCGAAGTATATGCAGAATAGGACAAAATAATTAAGACAAATTACACTTTACACCTGATATTTTTTTCTTTTCTTTTTACTTTGACCTCCCTTGATAATTATAAATGCATAAGAAATGGCAATATGTTGTTTTAAATTAAGAGGTTTGTTTAAGGTGAAAAAAATGGAGGCAATTGAATGCAACTATATTAAACCTTGGGGTGTGAATGTAATTTTTCCTACATAATTATTACAAGAGAACACATAAAAAGCAAGAAAACCGTAAGTGACAGGAATAGTGGTCCAGTCAAGAAGCCCCAGAAAAACTTGGGATGCATTGTAACATTATTCAAGCATTCAATTGGAAGTTTTGATTGTCAAAACAAGTAGGATAAGAGGATATGTTTCTAGGTCACATTGTCTCTTAAATCTGTCTGGAGCCTTAGTAATACAATTACTACTGTTCATCCATTTTTAATATTTTTACCCAGATCTTACCTGCTCCATTATTAAAAATAATTCTCTAGATTCAATGATTATGAGTTTTCTTCCATTCCATTTACATAGAAGTTGGACTTGAACTATTGTAAGACACGTAATTTTTTTCAAGTTCTTTTAACTGCACTGTTTTGGACTCTTGACCAACATAAGCACGATAAGAGATAGTGGTAGACATATAGAAGTAATGATCACAAGGCACTAGATTCACGTTGACAGTGTGGTGGTTAAAAGGAATATGAACTCTAGGGAGCAACAGAATTATTATATGGTAGGGAGGAGTGAAGTGTGAACTGTCATAGAAAATGATTAAATGGAGAAAGTGGAAGAGAAGCAAGGCTTGGCAAGAATGAGAAAGGTGGAAGAGGGGCTTTTGGGAGGGGTAGAGTATTCTGTGCATCTGCAAAATTTCTTTTACTTCCCTGTATTTTCTTTTGTAATTTCAATCTAAACAGAGTTCTATCTAACTCTGCATGCTTGAGGAGCTTTTTTTCCACCTTTTTTGTATCCTAACTCCATGTATCTGTCAGATACTTACTTGGTTTGCATGCTTGGTATCTACATATAATTGGTTATCATTTACTTTAAGAGTTTCTTATGATGACACCTGTTTACTTTGTTAATGTGCAGCTTCCTATTCTTTGGAAATACAACAGAATGAGCTTGCTTAATCTTGTGGCAAGCCTCGCGAAGGTATGCTGTTTCTTTTCATAAGCTTACCTAAAGAACTAATGTGAAATTATCCTGTCTTTTGCTTCAGAATTTTTGTAGAAGCCCTTCAATGGTTCTTGTTAATATTCAAGAGAGAGGATGTAGGAAACTACAATCTGAGTGAATGTATAATTGTATACAAGTGATCTTTGACATTATGTATCAGCTTTAAATTATAAAGAGAATGAGGCTCTTTGCAGTCTGTTATAAAAGTCTGAGAACACATGCTAATTACATTACACGCAATATACTACAATGGCTACTATTTCAACAGCTTCTAGTGATAAAATCATATTTTCTTTTTGACTGTTGAAATTAATTCCCCTATATATGGTCACTTTTGTGCACAAGGAGAATGCTGATAGAGACCGGTTGACATAAAATATGATAATAAGGAGATAGATATAAGTTCATTCGATGTTCTCCCTAATGGAACTGGACTTCTCCCATCATTTCAGTTACAGTTAACACTGAAAATCCGCATCAAATGCAAGCATTACACGTAAAAGAAATTACTTTCACCCTTCTTCAGATTCCATTCTAATAGAAAATAGATCCAAAACATATTTAAGCATTGTGAATGTATCCTGAGAAAAGGAGAACATAAGCTTCCAAGAACTCTTAGGCATGTCATAACCAAGCAACTATGAATCTACTGTCTCATGTATCCTCTATACTATTTATAGCAATTTACCAACTAAGGCTGTGAAGCCTTATTTATTTTTTTTGTGGTCATCTACTCAGAATATTTTCGAAGGGCAATGTGCACAAGGAAAAGGAAAGTTTAAAAAGGAGCTTCAGCACATTCAACTGCTTTCTATCAATTACAACCATGTGCACATTATCCTTTACCAGACAGATTCTTTTCCTTTGATTTCTAATATTATACTAATCTTCCCTTCGAATTTTACAAACATTGAAGGAAACCTGAAACATTCAGTTTCAAAAATGCTTGAAATAAGATGTGCAATAATATTTTGACAGTTTTTATTTTTGTTTATTGGGCTTAGTTGTATTTTATCCTTTCCACTTTATATTTTTTTTATTAAAAGATAACCTTTTACGTTATATAAAAACTATGCATAGATCGGTTAGCAGATTCTTATATTTGCACATGCTTAAAGTGTTGCTCCTACTGCTTCATATTTAGATCGATTCACAATTTTTTATCTACTCTCTAGACAGGAGTGCATGGAAGAATATATTCTTCAGTCGATGGAAGGCCATTACCGGGCTCTGTAACTGTCACTGGAATAAATTATACAGTATGTGAGGCTATTTATTTATTTATTTTTTGCATTTTTCCTTTCAAATCTGTCTCTAGCCCCCCTCCTTTCTGTATGTCTTTTCCATGCAGGAAGAATATATCTGCACATTTTGTGTTCAATTAGATAACAATACGAAATTTTTATACTGATCTGTTGTTGTACTGCATCTTGTTTGACCGATTAATTTATTAGATAGAAAAAAAATGATATCTTAAGTTTAAACTTCGTGTTTTAATTGATAGTCTATGGGTTGTTTTGTTCGTTGCTATAATTCTTGATATTTCCCAAATGCATGTTTGATTCACTCTTCACTTTGATGGTTTAATATGTATCTGTTAATTATCTGGACTGGCAGGTTACAGCCGGAAAAACTTTAGGCGACTATCATCGCTTTCTTGCCCCAAGAGATAAATACGAAGGTATTATTATATTTAATTCAAATTCTTTTTTCAGTATAGATTGAAGCCTACCCAGAAGACGTTCTCAAATAATTAAATAAAAAATGCAAATTTCATGATTTGGTAAATCTAGATGGGTTCTCAAGTCGTCCCTGTTATTTAGTTCCCTATTATTTCAACAAATTGAATTCATGTGGAACTTTGGGCTCTAAATTGAACACAAAGGGAATTCAGATTTTACTATGCATTAGTGAGAAATTCCTCGATGGAATATAGATGTCATCCCAACCCAGATGATAATATCCTCTTTTTTTCGGCCTATTACATTAGTTTCAGTTTCTTTATCATTTGTAATCAATTTCTCAATATAAATTGCAGTGGTGGCTACCATGATTGGCTACAAATCAAAGAATACAACTATTTGGTTGGATGATGGACCTGTGTCATTGGATTTTGTTCTTGATCCTGAAGTCAGTGCCAAAGGAAGTGTACTGCAGAATGTCTATGATTGTGACTGTGGCAGTAAAAGCACAGAAGAATTTGTTCAGTTTCTATGGGGCGCTCACTTGGAAGTTTTCTTTATTTTGATTGTCATTTTAGGATTTTTACTTTTTTTATTTCGGAGGAGAGCAAAAGTCAAAGTTTCTACAAGCAGACAGTTATCGGGGTCAAAAAAAACTGTCGAGGTTTAAAGTTAATGAAATGCTGTTTGTATTAAAGTTTTGTTGTATATTAAGGTTCGATTCCTTCAGATGGCTAAAGTGTATTCATATCACTAAATGATGCTGTTTGAAGAAACTAGGACAATATTCATATGAATATTTCTGAAGATGCATAATGTTCGTTCATGTTTATTCGACGCTTTATTGTTGGTACACTTCAGTTCGTGAAAGGAAGAAAACGGAAATTAAAAGAACGTTGCCCAAAACATTCAATTTTACTGTAAGTTAATAGTTTCTGTCAAATAATAACTCAGACAAATACCCATGATGTTTTGGAGAAATTATAAATGCACCATTTATGCGTGGGTGAATCATATAAACTTGACTTTCTAGTTGGACACTTCAAATTCATAATTTGCCTAACTGGAAGGTTTAGACAGTTAAAATATATTTCAAAGCTATTGATTTGAATTCGGCTTTTACTTTCTCTACCCCATGATTTCTTGCATCTCAAATTTTAAAAATGACCATTTACTTCTTGATTACATATTTTGGAAAATTTTCAGAATAAGTTTTTCAAAATTTTCAGAACAAGATTTTTATAATGAGATTTCCGAAAGATTTTTCAGATAAAAATTTCTAGAACACAAATTTCTGAAAAAGGAATTTTCAGAATGCATAAAATACATTTTAGAATAAGTTTTATGAAATAGAATTTCTAAAACTAACTTTCTGAAACACATAACATATAATGTCTCTTGGAACGAGTTTTTCAGAACACTTCTACACGATGTGTACAGGTTGAAAACGCATGCTTTTCATTTAAAACTGAGAAATGAGTTCTAGGGGCTAGAAAGACTACGAGCCACAATTTATTTTTTCTCTTCCTTTCCATATCTCTATACTACACTCTATTGTTTCGTATTTTGAATAAAACGAAAGAGAATAATTCTTCAGAAAAAAAAAAGATGAAATAAATAAAGCTCCGGAAGCTTTGTTAGCCTATCTAGAGAAAGCTCCGGGAAGATTTTATTCAGGCTTTATGACAAAAGCCCAAATTTCAATTTAGGCCTGTCTTGAGCTCATCCTTTCAGGCCCGGCACCAATATAGGAATGAAGCTGAACAAAAACTGGCTCAATGCAATCATGAAATTAAATCATCACCCTAATCCCTGCCTAGAAAAAACTCACTTCTGAACCTCAGCTTTGGTGTGTCGATTCCGAGCAAGTATTTGCTTTGTCTTCTCAAGAACACAAAAAAATATTGAACCACCAACTCCAATCCACAAAACCCTAGGCCCAATACCCTGCAGAACAGTGCAAATGTACAAAGTAAATCAGATAAAGCATTCAGCAAGTTTTGAGTTGAAGAAAAGTAAGAACAGTGAGTATACCTTAAAAAGAGCATGAGTTCCTTCTTCTTTAACTATTGTCCTCACACAATCACTGATGCCTTTGTAATGATTTTGTGATCCCTGAAGTTAGTGACAAAGACTTCAAATAAAGCATGTTCTAAGAGTGAAATCCACATAGCAAACCGTTAAAAAAAATTCTGTGTACCTGAACCATCAATCTGGTCTTTACCACATCAAGAGGAGTTGTGACTGCTCCAGTTATGGCACCTGTCAGGTATCAAATTCACCATTCTCAGTTCAAACAAATCAAGTTCGGCAAAACAGAGAGGTTTTAATAGATATGTAGTACCAGCCACTGCCCCAAGCATAGCATTCTCTGGATCATTAGGATCTCTTTTTGCCTGTAAAGAAACAAAAATTCCGGAACAATGAAATACCTCTAGCGAGCTTTTTGTTGTAACCTCATTCAAGCAAAGAGAAAGAGCCGGTTGTAATAAATCTGATAGTATTAATATATATATGCTTGAAATCCTTATTCCTGAGTTAACTACAATAATAACTAATTTTATGCACTTCTTTTCTTCATCTCAGACAAAATGAGATATACAATTTTACATGAAGCAGAAGCTTCATTTTTTAATAGATGGTTTAAAATCAAAAACAACTTTTTATAAAATTTCATAAAAATCAATTGACACTTCAAATTGCAAGCTTACCGCTAATTTATACCCAATACGGAGCTGCTCATAAATGCACAATTCTATGGCATCAAATGGTAAATCTCGCAATAAGAAAGATCCATATCCCTACAATATCCAAAAAACAAAAAACAAAGTTCATTATAATATTCAAATAGCATGTAAAAAGGGAAAGCTAAGAAAATAATGTAAAAAGGCATTAAAGTTCCGATCACTCCGAACATCATATCTCTTCTCAATTACATAAAACTGCTTTTCAGAGTTCTCTGAATAAAAGGCACCACCAGGAACAGTATTTTTAAAGCAGAAATCATATATGGTACCTATAAATTAGTAACTAACCAATGGTGATTCCAAAGATGTGAAATTTTGTCATACATACCGCATAAAGACCTTTAAAACCCTCATTTGAGACAATGAGACGAACAGCATCTGGAGCTGATCTAAATTGTCCAATCTGCATCCTTTGCTTAACAACCTAGAACGACATGGATATATTCCAAGTTCAAGAAGGCAGAAAATGCATGGCAATAAAAGAAGTAAAGCTAATTACCTCTGTTGGAACCCGAACAAGAGAAGAAGCAATGCCTCCAATAGCACCTGCAGCCTGCAATCAGCTTCAGAATATCAAAATAGCAAAAATTAAAAAGAAATGTCACTCCAACTTCAAGGTCAGGGCACCAGGCTAAGTGGCTTGTGTGGCAATCACTGAAGACAAGCTTGACGTTTAGATGATCAACATAATAACTCACCAAAATGTTTGGTTCACTAGTCATTAATAAGTTTTATAACTTCTATTTGTCTGTTTCAGTTTATATGAATCAAATTTTTCTCAAAAATTTAAATTAAGTTATACACTTCGGCTTTTGAAGACATGAAAATTGGGAGAACTTCTAAAGAATCAGAGGTACGTAAGTTGATTTTAACCACTGAGAAAAGCTTGATGCATTTTACCTCTTTATTTTATTCCCTTATAAGTGCTTGTTGAGGAGCTCATCTAAACTGGACTTCATGCATACTGAGGCTAACTGGTAAAATATTATAAGTCTGCTATCTTATTGGATTGGTTAACAAATTTTTTTGGAGAAATTTCTTGTAAATTTGGAGAGCAAACAAAATTACTAAATATTAGATATCATGATAGGTCTTTAAGATTTAAAATTGGACGAGATTGACTTTGGGGCATCATCACATTTTTACTTTGCAATGTCTTCCCCCATATCATTTACAAAGGTTGAAAAGTATCTTCAATATGCATATAAAATAATAAAACATGTTTGTAAATAAGATTTGGTGGTACCCTTTAACATCAATATCATACATTAAAGAATTGGGTTCTCATGTTTTTGGTTATGTACTCATCTTGCTGTCACTCCTGGTTTGTGTATCCTAGGATTTAACTCGCTAAGCAATGTATGAAACCAGAAAATTGGTATACAGTCATAAAAATTAACATCGGAATTCTAATATTATATGCAGGCGAAGAGCATAATCACGTACATATCTAAGGTGGAAGTTGGTGTGTCACATGGCAAATAAAGTCACTGCATAGTTAATTTGAAGAGATCGTTTCTTTTAAAAAAGATAGCCAACTTACAAAATGAGCCACAGCACTAAGATTCTCGGGCAATGACCTTAGCAATTGCTGCTTTGTGGGTTCATACACTCCAATAAAAATTGCAGACGCTCTGCAAGGAAGAATGGTCTATCAGGCATACGTGCTGATAATCAATTAAGAACCAATGTTTTTACCAAAATAAAAGAATGTTAAGGTCAATGTATCCTGGAAAAACTATCTCGTTGCAGTAGATAGATTAAAATTGTTATTATCTTCCTCATTGAGATATAGTAGAGTGAAAGCAAGAAATGCCCAAATTAGATCCTCTCCAACTATTGCCAATGATAATATGTTAGGAATAAGGCAATAAAGGAAAGAATAAAGAAGAGAAAAATAGACACAGAGAATTTAATGTGGTTCGGCGTACAATGTGTATGCCTACGTCCACGACTACACTAGGAAGTATTTGTATTTCTGGTGTATCTTAAAGCTTTAAGGTGTTGGGTTGAGAGTGGTGTCAATGCCTTATGTGGTTAGGCTCAGGTTTCATTGGTGATGTATCTCCCCAGTGTTACCCCCTCCTTAAAATCCTAACAAGTGGTATCAGAGCCGATGGTTAATACCGGCTCAGACGAGTGTAGTACCAGTATGGTCCTAGTATCGAAAGTCTTCCTAACAGTGTGGGTCAGGTAAGCGTGTCCCGTTAAGAAAACAACGGCGGTACAGAAAAGAGCAGAAAAGGAGTACTCGTGGTTGGCAATACCAGAATAGGTAGAGCACCATATAAGGATCAAGGCCCATAAACCCATCGCCTTAAGGTTTTGGGTTGAGAGTGGTGTCAATGTAATACAAGGTAATTATGCTTTCAAATGCTTTGCTCATACTCTGATTATAAGTTAGAACAACATTAATGTTAACTTGTGTCCTAAATCATAATAGTAATGAGCTCTAGGCTCCAAAGAGCTGAGATAGTTCTGAGTACAGAAATAGCAAGTAGTGTATATGCTATTGCATATTTGCTCAGCTTAAAATCAGAATACAATCCATCTTTTTTCCCAGTACAAATACACAAACCACCTTCAAGAAAATAAAGAAAAAAATTCTTTATTCAGAACAAGCAGTTACAGAATATTTCAAAAAATGATTATAGAATAAAAACAGATTCCTTTGGTCAATTCCTAATAGGTAAAACTAGGAATATAAAATTTACATGCTTAGGTTTATGGCATATAAGCTAAAGCATCTAACAAGCTCGAATCTAGATAAGTTTGCTGCTGGAAAAGAATAAAGTGAAAATCAAAAACTCAAGATAAACAACAAAAAAGTAATTGCCTTAAAAAATTATGTAAATATGAAAAAAAAATGTTCACTCACGGCAAGACACCAACAAGATTTCCAGACAATCCAGTGTACAGACCCTTCAGAGCAATCTTTCCTCCATCACGAGCAACCTGATATAGGATGGAATGAGTTATAAAATCAAAATTGATGCAAGTCTGTTTGTTCTACAATTTTGACACTGAAACTGTAGAAAGGTAAAATGGCCAGGTTAATTGTTACACAAAAGGAAGAATTCCATGCATTGGTCAAAGTCGATTTATGTTTAGTGGCTTATACGAGAAACTCATTCTAAGAAGAGATGGTCAAGGGAAAATGGAAAAATACAACAGAACTAATACTGTTGTTGGAATATATGAAATATCTTATCATATATTAGGTTATCCTCGAAAGTTAGTTCCTTTATTACCTTGTTAAGATTGGTTACTATATTTTTTTATCCTATCATATGATTATTTTCCCGAATGAGTTAAGATACGATTAGAATAAAATTTATAAATAAGGATTAGTACTCTTGGTCTTATGGACATATAAACATCATCGCACTGTAATACATCTCAATTAAGATCAATTCATTTTCTCGTTCTCTTTTTTCTATCTTCCTCCTTCTATGCTGAAAACACCATAATTTCAACCATTCTATTACTTCCTCCCTATGAGGATTAAAATATCACAAGTTAAGCAATCTCATCACAGCGCTCCATTAGCATAAGAGTTCACATCAAACACGGTACAGTGAATGTTGCACACAGTCAATATCTCACGCAAATATACAATTTGAATATCACATATTAAGTGACAATTGTGACATTTACAGAATTCATACTTTGACATGAACTAACATTTAGAAGCCACACTAAAATGGGGAAAAGAATACAGTAATTGGATAACCGCATGTTCAGAACTACAATACATGCTTCCTCCTGCGTAAATGAATTTGGTTATATATGTTTCCTTCCTAGTTCCTCCCTTCCCTTCAACCGTCACCCAACAGATGATAACAAAGAAAAACTAGATTTAAGGTCTAGAATATATACAAATAATTCACCTGTAGTCGAGTTTTGATGGTATCAATAGGGTATAAAGCTGTTTCTACCATGACACCCGCAACACCTCCAGCAATGCAACCATCTACAATTAGATCAATATTTGTAAATATGTCATACAACAAAATACTAATAACAAAATACAATTAGAGATGCATGATCAGATCCAACTTAGGACCAGTTTGAGTTCCAATGCCAGTCCCTGCATCATGAACCATAACTTTGCATAGAAATAGAAACATCGTCAACTACTTTTCTTGTAAAATATGCTTTGAAATTTTTATCAACATAAATGTCACTGGTCTCATTATCTGCTCAAAATGTAACATAATACGCATAATGCAATGACACCGTTGATGAACATTATCTAACACCGTTTAAACACCAAAGGATTGCAGTATTTTATCCATGTATCTAACAATCTTCAACTGGGATGGCAAAACTTACCATATAGAACACGTAAAAAGTCAAATGGCTTTTTCTCTCCTTCGGTGATGGACATGAAGAACTTATCTTTGTCCTTTTGAACAGACATTTTAGACTTCAATGCATCTGTACAGACAAGTCACTTGTTCAAGATAAGCAATGCAAAGCACAAGCACAAACCTCTGGCAAAAGATTGACACAGCAATTTCAAGGTATTACTTTTAAAAATTAACTTAAAAAAAAAACATAGTCCTCCTTGAGTCTGAGACTCTAGAAAAAGGCAGCAGCATGAAGAACCTTTAGGCTAACAATGGGGTCAGAATGAAAGTCAAGGTCACAAAAAATAAAATTGAAATTTGAGGAAAACCCATGTCGAATGCGACAGAGTAATGGCTACTATGATTCTCAGTTACGAAGTGGGAAAGAGTGGAATACCAATTGAATCTGGGGAGGGAACTTTCGAGCTCATGGGCAGTGTGCAAAGATCAAAGCTTTATCAAACAAAAAGCAATTTTTTTCAGACAATTCAACCAACCAAGTTTACTGAACTCGCTTACGGCGGGTGGAGAAGCCAAATCCTGCAACAGAGGGGTTTTAGTTCCGTTTGTTTATTTATCTAATAATAAGGTTAAATTAACTTAATTTTTTTAAAAAATTAAGAAAAATACTATTAATAAAATAATCAATCGCTAACAACTTTTACGAAAAACATTTCTCAAATAATCTAATATTTCCCGAAAACACTATCCAAAAAATTTATTAAATAATTATAAGACTAGACCTATCAACTATAGTAGGTCAGAAATAAACTTTTAAAGAATCAATTTCTGTGAACTAAAATGACTTTCAGACAATTTAAAATAGTTGGAATTTGATTCTTCAAAAATTTGAACTTTGATTTTGTTAATAAATAATAGTGATGGTAACGATGATCATAATGCATCCCACAGCACATGATTATGGTTGCCATTGATAATTCGAAGGGTGACCAAATGGGGAGAATGGTTTTGCGGAATGAAAATTGATTTGACCATTTCCCAGTGGCAGTGAAATTGCCCTGCGATTTGAGTTTAAGAAAATGTGAGTTCAGATTTATATCGAGATTTTTTAATGTTGTCTTGTTGAACATTAATAATCCAAATTCGAAAATGTCTGTGTTATTTTGTCTGCTGCGGTTCCCTAGTTTTCTATTGTGGTAGAGTATGTGTGTGTGTGTATATATGCATAGTGGATGAGATATTGCAATTAGATTTATGGGAAAATTTTCAACTTGTATATGTTTGATTAAATTTATTAAAAGAAGAAAAAAGCTGAAACCTTTTTTTTGAAAAACAAGTTGTTTTAAAAAAAGATTTTTTTTTCTACTTCTATTTTCCTAGGATATTTTTAAGAACAAATAAATATATTCTTATTTTTAATTTAATTAAGATATTGTAATATATATAGAGATAAAAATTACTATTACGTTAATATATGGTATAGAATTGTTTTGTCACTTACTGAATATTATTTTTTAATATTTACAAATCATTTACAAATAAAAATAGAGTTTTACTTTTTTTCATACTATGGTTTTATTTTATTTAGATACTAAATTATGTCTTTGTATTTTTCTTCCATAAGGTGTGCCCCTTCCACACTTTGCTACAAGATTGACTCACTGCTTCATTCATCCCCACATTTTCAGTTTAGGAGACACTAATTTCTTTTGGTAATAAAATACTAAATTCATTCCTTTTATATAATTTCATCAAATCTTTCAATTTTTAACATGTTTAATTTATTCTTTTAATTTTTTTTTAAAAATGTTCCTACTGCCCTTTTATCCAAACTAGCACGGATGACGTTGATGAATTAAGTTAAGATAAAGGGATAACATTAAACAGATTTTTAAAATAAAAGGATTGAGTTAAATATTTAAAAAACAATAACCAATTGAAAAATGTAAGCAAAATGAGAAACTTAATAAGTTGACTAGTAGGTTATACTTATCATCACTACGTGAAGGTATATTAAATTTAAATTTATGAAGTTGTCTCTTAAATTGAATGAGTCATAGCCATTGTTCAATCATATTAATAACTTATGGCGTAGGCCTATCGTATTCAATATGTTTACTGTGTTATAGTTAATGAAGGATAAGTCAAAGTTTGATTTTTGGGTGTTTTTGGTTATAATTTGACTTTTAAAGTTGATTAAGAAGATCGTAGGGTGTTGTACTTCACCGTCTTCAGTTTCTAATTTCTTAAACCATAAAGAAAATCAAGGCAAGATAAAACTACTATTATTTTATATCCTGGTTTAGGTTTAAACAGATTTGAAATTTTTATCTGAACAGTGTTGTGATTAAGGTATAAAAAAACTATTTTTTTTAAAAATGTTCTACACAAATTTGACGTATCATTTAATATATAAATTATAATAAATAAAACATCACATATTATAAAAAAATATAACATACGACGTAAAATATAAGAAGATTTACTATTACAGTTATTTTAAATTATACTGAAAAGGAAATATTAAGGCACATAACAATGTCATAAACAGAACTTAACATGAAATCGTTTGACAACAAAATTGCTCAACAAAACAAGGAATTTAAACTAAAATTGTTCTTCAAAAGAGGCTCACAATGAGCAAGATCCAATGTGCCTAACTAAACACAACATCTCAATCTTCATGGTGATCAGTAGGAGTTCTCACATCTGCTCACACCAACATTGGTGATCATTACAAATGGAAAAACCAAACAAGAAAACAGACATAGAGATAGGGTAAGCTAGTGAGAATGATTTTAACATATCAATGAGCAAGCAAATTATTAAACGTAGTATCATGTGATAGCAACCATAGCAGACCATCTAACTCAATTATCTGGATACATGTAATGAGATCAGATTCACTGGTTGCTTGCACTTATTGTGGTCTCTACTGCTCTGCAGAGCCATTGCGAATAGGTTTCATCCTACCACACACAAGATTAGTCCATGATCATCTAAGGTCATTATCTTGCCAAAGACTAGGACTTTCTGCTATTCTCACCACTTACAAATCGACTCTATATGAGTCTGACTGATTCATTAGAGTGTCAGGATGCAGTCTTACTTAAATCCTTATTTCATTACATATACTACAATAACACCACCATAAAGTCTCTCCCAAGAAACTAATGGAATTACGTCAAGCATATACCATATACATATTCTCACACATCCATTCTCATCTCATACCAAGCATATTGATTTCAGCTCAAAATATCCCATAATATATACTTCATGCTTCATGCTTTCTCAAGGAATACAACCAAACACAGATTAAGAGAATTAAAAATAAGTCTGCACCATTCTCACTTAGGCTAGAAGGTCTCACTCAAGCAACAAGGTCCCTCGCTTAAGCCAAAACCTTCTCGCCTAGCTGAGAACTCGAACAGCAAGGACAATGTACATCTACAGGTTCTCACTTAAGCTAGACATTTTCACTTAGACGAGACTGTTCTCGCTTGGGCGAGAATTCTCGCTTGAGCGACAACTCGCGCAGAAGCAAAAGGGAGTCCTCTGCTATTCTCGTTTGGGCTGGCAGTTTCTCGCCTCGGCGAGAATAGCAGATTCTCAACTGCTCTTGTATGCAAAACCAGAACAAGACCAAACCACATCCAATTCATAACCATCCAATCACACACATCATTCAGTAATTTAAATCACGATTTAGAATAAAAACAATCATGCATTTCGAAAGTATTTGAAAACCTTAGCTTTCCTTACCTTACAGCTATTAACCTAGCAAAACAAGTTCCCCAACGAAAAGGTGCTACAACCTCAGAAGCAACTATAGAGCTGAAAAACACAAGGCACGGGAAAGGAGAGTGAAACTCCATACAAGAATCGAAGTGGAACCATAGCTCCAAAACTAAAAGAGAATGAAGATGAAGGTTCAGAGCTAGATTTACACAAAACTTGAAGACGTTCTATCCGCTCGGAGAGGGATTCTGCAGAGGTCCTAGCTCAAGGAAAAAAAAAAGTGAACTATTTTGAGTGGAGAAGACAAAGTGAGAGATAAAGTGAGCAGCTGAAAGGGTTGGAAAAAATTAATGGACAAGCTTTGACCCTTTTCAATAAAATTGAACCCAAAATTTTTAAAACAGAAAATAGATCTTACAATTTGTTTTAAGAATAATCAACTAGGGTTCAATTTTAGTTCTTAAGGGAGTAGACCTTCCATTGATACTTTATTTAAGGATATGTCAATCTCAAATTTTCAATGTACAATTTAATTCCGTAAACCTAAAATTTTGTGTTTGAGAACATGCATCAATAGAGACACGTTAATGTTATATAAAGTTTTTATACGTATTCTCTCTTGAACTTTAGTTTGAAGGTTTTGTTATATCTAAAATTTGAATTACAAGTACCATATTTAAATATAGATATATAGTTTCATACTCATAGAGTAGAAAATTTTTGAGGTGTTAAAAAAAAATTTCATCATAATTAGGACACGGCCTCTATTTATACAAAGAATAAAGTAAAAACAAATAATTTACTTTTCTTTTCTTTTCTGTTGAACTAAAAATATTATATAATTTTTCTATTTTCTATTTATTCTCTTTTTTTTTTTCAAACAGAGCTTTCATAATCTTTATTCACCGTTACTAATCTCAGTATAGGTACGAGCATACTATCAAGAAGCATATAAATTATAGTTTATACACTCTTCTCTAACATCAACTTTTATTATCACACAATTATTTGTTCCCTCTCGTACTTTACTCATCACTCTAAAAACACGCTCACATTAATATTTATAGATGAATTAATATAAATTTGTTTCATTTAATATTAACAGTCTTGAATTTAAAAGTACAGATAAAAATACACATTATCCACGTTGGTAATATTTTGGAACATGATAATATAGGACATGGGAAATAGCTGCGCGACAATGGACATTTCATATACACATGTATTCGATTAACCCAAATGTACAAATTAACTTTTTTTCTTTTTTCGGATAAATGTTCAAACATGAAGGACCATTCATGGTGGTGGGACATACACAGATAAGACCAAGAATCTTGTGATAAGTGTGCCACCAAATTCATCACAAAATAAAATCACTATTCCCACGTGCCATAATAAATGGGTAGCCACTTTTTCCAAGGATGAATTGTAAAACACAATACCAACATAGATTCACCTAAACTTTCTTTCCATATTTCCCGATGACCTTTTACTTGTTTTGTCTCCAGGTTCTAAGTTTGTAAATTTCTATTTATTTTTTCCCAGAAATTTTCATATTTCATGAATTTGTTTCACAAATTTATTTTAAAAAATTAACAAAAAATCATTTTTTATTATTTTTTCTAATAATTTTAATTAATAGATGATTTTTTTGTGAATAATTATTTTATACAAAATTATAAAATTTATAAATATTTCTTAAAAAATTTATATAAAAATTATTTTGTAAAAAAGTTAGTACAATTTCTTGCAAATTTATATGTATTTTTTGCGAAAAAAATTTAATAATAAAATTAACAAAAAATGTGTTTTATTAATAGTGAAAACTTATAATTCGGTAAAATGAAATCAGTTTATATATTTAACATAATTAATGCCTATTAATTAATTGAAGTTTAAAGTAAACTAATTTAACAATAATTGTTTAGAATAATTAAATATTTTAAAGTTACTTTGCTTCTTTAAAATTGTGAGTCTAAATCTCACATTGATCAGAATTGAGAAAGTAGAACACTATATAAGAATAAAGACCCATAAACCTATCGCCTTAAGGTTTTGGGTTGAGAGCGGTGTCAGTGTCTTATGTGGTTAGGCTAGATCTCATTGGTGTTGTATCTCCTCAGTGAAACCCCTTCCTTATAAACCTAACAAGTGGTATCAGAGCCGATGGTTAAAACGGCTCAGACGAGTGCAGTATAGTCCTAGTATCGTGCTTCAGCTGGAGGGGGTGTGTACCAATGTGGTTGAAGGGACTCACCCTTGAGGGGGAGATTGTTAGGAATCCAAGTGTGAGTCTAAGTCCTACATTGACCAAAATTAAGAAAGTAGAGCACTATATAAGAATAAAGACCCATAAACCTAGGTTTTGGGTTGAGAGTGGTGTCAGTGTCTTATGTGGTTAGGCTCAGATCTCATTGGTGTTGTATCTCTCCCTCCTTGTAAACCTAACATGCTGGATATTTTATATCGAATGAAGATAAAGTAAAATTAACTGGAATCATCTTACAAGTCATAAGTCGATTTTATAAGGTTAAGTTTAAATTAAAACCCTCTTCTTTAAATGATATTAGAAGTCTATCTTAAAGAAATTTGTTATTTGTTGAATTTATTATGTTATATATTATCATATCACTAATAATACATACTTTCATCATGTTTAAGATGCATATATCTATACATGTTTATTATTTGTTGGGTCTATTATATCATCTGCTATTGGATAGCTATCGCAATGTTATTAATGTATAGTCTTACATTCAAAATGTATATACCTGTACGTAAAGAAGGTGTATTAGTGATCTTATATCGACCAAAAGTAAGACAAGATTACTATAAAGTAGGTGCAAAACTCATTTTATAAAAAAATTTATAAAATTAAATTAAACTTAAAATTTAATTAAATTACTATTAATTTATTTTTTATGTTGTGTTCACTTGAGTTCATTTGTTGTTTGAAAGGAAATGGAAAGATGGATTAGGAAGTAATTAGTATGTTCGTTTGCGTTGAATCAACTACGAGTGAAAGCAATGATTTGCAGAATGCACAACTTTTACGATCTCACCTAACATGAGCAAATTTGAGATGATTAATTAAGCAAATACCATTTAACCTTTGTGTGTGGTTGATAATGAAATGAGAAGTACGTGGAGAAGACCGTGGTGGTGAATAATGAAGTTGGAATCCATGCATGAAGTGGTTGTTCATGAGGTCTGGAACAAGGAAGAAAATAAACAAAGTTGGATCCGATTCAATCACGTGTGGAACCAATCCACTTAAAAGGAATCTGATCTATGTGTTGTTAGAATCGATCCAGACATGGCACGTGGAGAAGAGATATGATTCCATATGAGTTGGAATCAATTCATATAAATACCAATTTATACTACTTATTATATAAATGACAATATAGTAATCTATCTATTATTTTTATTAAAACATTTGTTTTAATCTATCACATTAATAAAATCACTCATTAACTTTATTTCTAAAATTATTTATTATCACATCTAAATCTTTAAAAAAAAATTAATACATAATTTACTTTCACATTCATTCAAATTCAACTAATCTCTCAAACGTATTTACTCAAGTGCTACTCAAGTGCACACATCGTTAAGAATCACGAACCATGCTATAAAAGTTATAGAATCACTTGACTCGAAGAGCAAATGAAGGGTGAATAATTATGAATGAGAACAAAATTTGTGGTGGTGAGTATGTGACATGTGATGTTGGACCCACACATCTTGATTCCGTGTTTGTACTTGTACCGTTACTTTACCGTCTAAATTCTTTATAATTAAATGAAAATTGAAATATTGACTTAAAATGGTGACTATTACACTTACGTCATAAAAAACATTGTTCAAAGGTAATATTAGTTATTTTTGTTTTAAATATTTTATTATATTAATACTGTATAATAGCTAATCTAATGTAATACAAAAACAATATATTTCATATCAATTTATAGTGTTTGTGTAACGCCAGACACAACCGTCCATGTCGTGATTTTGATATACCCGTTTTCAACGCTCATATCATAGCCGAAAAGGCAAAAGAAAAAGCTCGTTTTCAATTTAAAATCTGAGAAGATAGATACAACTACATTGTTACCATATCCATTTCAACACAATTATTAAGAAAATCTTCATCTATTTCAAATTCAAACAGTGATATAACTCCTATTTTTGTTCACTATATATTCATATTTTTTAATAAACAAAAAGCTATTTCGTTGGAGCCGTGTTAAGCGATTCAGAACGCCATTTTTTCTGTCCCCAATTCATCACACGTTTCGTGAGGACGCGGTTCATCTTTGAGCCCAATTTGTCTTTTTATTTGCCCTAAAAATCTCTTATTCGTCCTTATCCTCTCGTTTTTTTCTTTCTCGTCCTGCTTAACTTCATCTTTTAATATAATTTAACCAAAAAAAAAATTGAAACCACGAACGTGAACTTTTCCCGTAATAAAATATACTTTTTTAATTATGAATGTGACGTTATAATAGTTTTTTAAAATATATTTTGTTATTTATAGTAATAATAATAATAACAATATCTTACTTTAATATTCAATAAATTGATAACTTTTATATTGAAATGGTCGCGAGTATCTTGCATTAACTTTTTTTGTTGATTTTTTTCTATTAGTCAATTACTATGTGTCAATTCTCATTTATTTTGCTTAGCAAATAGCGATGGAAAAGTTTGACTATTGGAACTAGAAATCTTTGAGTATAATCCACCGATATAAATGTTTTGTTAAACATAAAGAAGGAATGGTGTGTGGTCAAACAAAAACCAAATAAATTCGCACTGTAAACGGCCAAGACTTTAGCTAATAGAATACTTGTCTTCTTTTTTCTCTCTCTCTTTTTATAAATATATGCTGCAACCTTTCTCACTTCACAACAACATACAACAGCAGTGTCAGTTTATCATCACTAAACTCTTTCCTCTGTTTCTGCTTCTGACTCCTTTTGGTAAGTACCCCAAACTCTCTAAATTATACTTCTTTTCTCTTTCCCTTTCTCACCCTTTTGTCATTCTTCACGGATCACTGATTCCTGACGCCTCTCCTCAACTGGGTTACAAAAAAGATTCTGTCTTTTCCACGCAATCTTCTACTTTCAAACCCTTTTCACTCTCAGCATTTCTCCTGTTTTCGAACTCTGTAATTCTCTGTTTTGGGGTTGTGTTTTAGAACACGCAACTCTACTCTGTTTTCTTACAATTTTCTTTTAAAGGGTAACCGGTTGGTGAAGTTTTCTCGCAATTGGGTTCTCAAAGCCCGCATCTTTCTCCGTGTGTTTGTGCATGCAAAAAGGAAAGTTAGACATAACCAAAATCTGTTTCAGCTTCCTCTGTTTTCGGGCACAAACAGAGTTGTTCTGTTTTCAAGAATGGCCATCAAGACGATTGAACTGTTGAAAGGGTGCGGATCGCAGGAAGAGATAATGGAAGTGCTTGCTGCGGTGGCTTCGGATATGGGTGATGCGATCGATGACGTTAGCACCTTGCAGGTGATTCCTCTGAAGGGTGCAATGACGAATGAGGTTTTCCAGGTAAAATGGCCTTCTAAAAATGGTGGTGAAGTCAGAAAGGTTCTGGTTCGTTTATATGGGGAAGGTGTTGAAGTTTTCTTCGACAGGGAAGAAGAAGTGAAAACCTTTGAGTGCATGTCAAAGCATGGTCAAGGACCTCGCCTTCTTGGCCGTTTCACTTCTGGTAGAGTTGAGGAGTTTATTCATGCCAGGGTATGTTCTTATCCTCTTTCTTTTTTAATATTTCTATTTTTAAAAAAATTCACACGATTGCTACATGGCCTCAGAAAGTTATCCTTGCTTACGAGATCAAATAGTTGTAGTTGAATTTTGATCCATTAAAGTTAACTTGGGGA
>Ga0099823_1000375_pt1 | contig 28435 bp, 16 predicted proteins | sample CowpearedBW_FD_76831 | JGI IMG/M metagenome (GOLD analysis project Ga0099823, IMG submission 76831) | Root nodule microbial communities of legume samples collected from California, USA - Cow pea red BW | ecosystem: Host-associated > Plants > Roots > Nodule | place: USA: California | collected...
CTGTATGTATGTGTATATATATACTTGTTGTCTTCTTCAATCTTGATTGCCAATTTGTGTCTTTTTATCTAAATGTAAATACCTAAAATGTGAATTATTTTGTGAAATTCACTTTGGCAGGGTTTTTCCTGATTATTTTCTATGATCATAAAAGCAAAACTTCACCCGGAGGTTTTGTTCTTTTGCATTTGAGCGTGGTGAGTCTGGAAATTAGGTTTTGAAGGGAAAGTGAAAGCAAAAATTTCTCATTCCTCCGAATATTAACTTACTGTTTAAGAAAAAAAAAAAACTAGATGTGTGGATTTGAATTTTGATAATCTTGAATTTGTATTAATTTGATGGAGATGAATGTTTAGTTTAACAATCTCACACTCGATCATCATTAAACTATTAAAAAACTTATGTATCATTATTGTTTTAGAGGATTTGATTTATGTTGTTTAGTCTTTTCAGGCAACATATCATTATTTTCATTTTTATTTTTATTTTTTTCATCTTTTCCATTTTTCCATTTTTTTGGTTTATTGTTATTTTAATTGTAAATATAATTTCCTGCCTGATCAAAACTTAAATGTGGTCTTATTGAACTGGTTTAAATTGGTAGTTAAAATTGAATAAAACTAAACGAATCGACCCTACCGATTAAATTTTTATCGGTTGTATTATAGAATTCTTCAAAACCTAGTTAACTTAAAACGTGTTCACCCATCGACTTTATCTAGAATCGATCCAGTGGCCCTTGATAATCATTATGCAATGTGGAATTTTTTCAGTAGTCAAATCTGACACGTGATAGAAAAAAGATAGGGAAGAAAACAAATGAGAACTGGAATATGGTCACTGTTGTTCCAACTGCAGTACGGGAACTATGACAACATATTATAACGACGTAAGCGTTAGTGTGGTTTGGTATTTATGTAGATGGATAACAATGAATATACACTCTAAGTTGCTTTAACGATGAATATATTCTGGTGAAGAATCAATTGAGAGTGTAATGATAGTATTAATAGTTATATTTATTTGACTCAATAATACATTTGCATCAATACATGGTTCGGCAACATTATAAAATGTAAGCAAAAAAGGTCGAAATTCTGAATCATGATTCTTCAGCTGGTGGAACCTCAGTGAGATCTAGTCCCTCTTCGGGCAAGTCTGAAGTAAATTGTCCCAGGATCCCATCACCGCTGAGAGTCAACCCACTCTGCGAATCAAAATGGAATACTGAGTGACAGCTTCATGAAATGCTCTTCTATCGTATGTATGGATATGGATGTTATAGGAAGCAGAAATATGTTCGTATCTCGCTTCAGGTAAGTCTGATGTAGCAAATTCCATTTTTATGCAAATGCACTATGATATTCCTTTCCTTGTCTAGTAAGACCCATTTTTAAATTATTTTATTCTTGTCATTTCAGAAACCCAATAATCTTCAGACTTTGCTTTGCTATGTTTTTCGATATTAGTCCCACTTCAATCATTCTCTGTTTCTACCTTTTTACCAGATTCAGAATTTTTAAGAAATAAGTAATCCATAAATACCTCAGGCTGGAACCTAAGCATGTCAGCACGAGCCATAGCTTCTGCCTGGGCTATTCTCTGTCTGAATGTTTGAGCCATCTCCTCAGCCTATATAACAAAAGAAGTTCAGAATTATGTGAGTGACTTCCCCTTCAAAAATGGGTTGAAATAGATTTAAAACATGCAACACAAATCGAAGGAAAAAGTTTTAGAAATTAGTGTACGCGCGTAACTTAATTCTAGAGTTGGTTGAAAATTGTCTTCCTTTTAACAATGTGAAATCTCCAACAACCCCTTAGGTTGAATGGGTGAACGTAATTTCAAGTGTAAAATTTGCATGTCTGAGTGAGCATCTTCTAATGATCCAATAATGGCCGAATAGTTTAGAGTACAGTTTTACTCCTATTGCTAAGACAAGCATATGCTCATGTAATTCTGTATCTGTAACCTCAGTTACAGGTAGTTAGATCTTTTTCTGCTCTTTCTATGACACTACAGTATAAGCTACTGAGTCTACGGGTTCATTTTACGGAATATTTTCACATTAGAGTTTCTCTCAATTTCAACAAATAACAGATGGTCAAATAGGTCTACAAAATTACTAAGATAAATTTTGATACTACTTTAGAATTTGCATTTAGGCTTAACTCAATCTCAAAATCTAACTAATAGAGTAAGGGTTATCTACTCGTGTGTGTGTGGGTGTGTAGAAATGATCTCCAACAACTGAAATAAACAAAGAAACCTCTTTTTTAAGCTTCCTATATCATGTCAAACTGTGGCATTAGATAGCTTAAAGTGGAAATGAATGGAGTTTTTAATTTAAGCATTTGAAATTACAAATTATAATTTACTTATGTAATGAGTAAAAGATTGAAGAAGCTTCTTGTTCATAACATACCTTCTCAAAGACAACCTTTGGATTGCGGATCATGTCTCCAGGCGTGGGCTCTAACTTCTTAGTGGAAAGACTTACTCGACCTCTCTCACGGTCATGACTTAAGATCATCACCTAAACAAATTGTAAAACTATTATGTCCAATCCAGACAAAAATCTACCCTACTCGCTATAGTTTTACCTTTAATATGTCGCCAGGTTGAAGAACAGTTGAGATATCAGTTACACGGTCATGACTGATCTGACTAACGTGAAGGAGGCCATTAATTCCACCAATGTCAATGAAGGCACCATATGGCTTCAGGCTTTGAACAGAGCCAGTAACCACTGAACCAATTCCTAGCTGTGCCTGGTTGCCAGCTATGGCCTTGCGATTACTCAGGACAAGTCTAGATTGTTCCTCATCCACCTCCACAAACTTAAGAGGAAGCTCCTTTTCAAGAAGCTCTTCTATATTTGAGTTCTGAGAAGATAATAAGCAAAATGAGAAGAATTTCAGCTGCTTCATAAACGTATACAAAATAATAACCCAGGGCCTTAGAAGCTAAATAAAAGACAGAAATGAAAACGAGAAGTTTCATTCTCTAGTCTGCAAAATCATATAATTTATAACTTGTAGAAACAAACAAGTTTTGAAGAAAACTGCATGACTCAATTTCAACTTCAATGAGAATATAGGAAGTTATTTTTTTACTTTCTACATAGAATGTTATTAAATGTTGTGCACTCATTCATTGATAAGATATTTTTGAATGGTTACATGTCATATAGAGCAAGTTTAAACCAAGTCAAGATTCTCCATTGGTTTTGGAGTGTTGTAGTCTGCTGAACATTACATTAAAAACATTAAAAGTACAGTGCTTTAAAACAAAATTTCATATATTTTAAAATATCCGTGTCTATTGGTTAATTATACAGAGGAACAACGTAGAAAAACTCAAGAGAGAATCCAAATTAGTGAATCCGTAAATGTGAATATAGCTCAAGTCAAGAGCTAACCGTTGACAATTGTGACAATGGAACAAACCCTCTAAGCCCTTCCACCTCAGCCACCACTCCTCCTTTGTTCACCCCCACAATCTGTCAATACAATAATCTTATCAAAACAACCTCATTTGAGGAGTAATAGGAAAGGAGTAACTGAAGCCAAAACAATTCGGTAACAGGAGAAACCCACCTTACCCTTGACAGCAGCATCTTCTGCCTGAAGCTGCCTGCAACGTTCCCATGCAAGATCATACTGAATCGACCTTAAACTCAAGATCAAGCTATCGTCCGATTGATTCTCACCAATGATCAAAAACTCCTCTCTCAACCCAGCAACTATGCCCGCCTCTTCCACGTGCTTAACCTTGCGGATGCTCGCTTCCTGCAGCGGCAAATACGCCGAGGACTTTGCAGTGATGTCAACAACTGCTCCATTGTTATCCGTGTAGAACACAGTACCTTTAACCTGATCATTAAAAAGATGATCTTTCATACTTTGCCGACGACCCAATTGAGAATTGAATTGAAAAGAAGAAGAAGAAGAAGAAGAAGGAGTGCGAGAGTGACCTTGGAGCCAACTTCAGAATCAAAGTCGTACTTGTCGAGAGCAGCAGTAAAATCTTCAAGGGTGAAGGAGACCCCTTCCATGGGAGCAGTGCGGCATCTCTCGTAGGCTTCTTCGAAGAGCTTCTTCAGCTTCACTCTCTCTTTGTTCTGTGCATTGGCCAGTGCCACTGAGTTGACTATGGAGGTTGAAAAGCGCTTTTGGTTGTGGCGATGTTGGGTGAAAAGAGAGGGTTTTGAGAGAGGAGAAGAAGAGAGTGGAGAGCATTTGAGAGCAGTGAATTGAAGAGCAAGAGAAGCCATTTGTGTGGTGCCATTGCCACGGATAATGTCTCATTCTTATTTCCTCTCACTATGACAAACAGGATAACGTTTAAGATCCAACTGCATCTTAATTGCTTTTTCTCATCTTTTCATTATTACACCAAAACTATTTTTCACTCTTCTTTATCATTAATCAATATTTTTACATCACATTACGTATGCAAATGTTTACAAGTTACCAACTAAGAGAAACATAAAGCAGAAAAAAAAAACATTTTTATTCCCAGATAATATGCTGAGAATAAATGCATGCTTAATTCAATAAATAAATATACTGATAAAGTTATAAAATAATAGGCTCTACAAATTATTTTATTACTTTAATCTAGTATATATATAGAGAGAGAGAGTTTGAGTTGAAACTAAATAATATTAAAATAAGCAATTGAGTAAATAAATATATTAACATGTATATAAAATAATAATAATAATAATAACACTAGAGTATTTTTTTATAATATTAATATAAAATAATAGACTTAATGATAACAAAAATACTTAGATACACTCCTTGTCTTGAGTGAAACGAATCAAACAAATATATTAAGAAAACTCAAATAATGTATCTGTGCAAATTATCTAGACAGTAAAAATTCAGACAAAGAAACAAATTAATTGAATACACTAATACAGATATAAAAAAAATATATTTAAAATGATATTGGTATAAAAAGTAGGTTTTATGTAAGGGCAAATATATTTACACATCTCATTGTAAGTGATAATAAATAAATAAGCATGTTAAAATAATTAATAATGAAATATTGTCTGTGGTTATTCAAACAACAAAAATACCGTGAAAATATTATCTATAAAAAATGTTGTATTAAGTTTTGCAGAGAAGGTAACAATTTTAAGTATTTAACTGTTACAATTTTTATAATTACCCATATTTTGATAATTATATCATAGAGATAATTGATTATTTTGTGTTTTACGTATATATTTTAAGTTGTGAAAGAACAAATAAGTGCTTATTCTAAGATAAGTTATTATATTATATTTATGTTAATTTTTTAGTTTTTGAACCAATAATTATACATACATGGTGTAGGAAGACATTTTTCATAAAAAAAACATCAAAATGGTGAAGAGAAAATTTGGAGTAAGAAACCACAACCGTAAATATGGTCATTTATCAAAATATTTTTGTTTTTACTTTTTAATTATTGTAATTTAAGTGTTTGTATTTTTCATACATTGTTGCATCAAATTAGACATTATCTTTTTTTCTTTTTAAATAACAATATAAATTAATGTTATTATTGTATAAATTTGTATTAGTCATTACATTGCAACTCTAAGTTGTCTTCAATTTAACATATTTATGGTTCATAAGAAAGAAAGTACAATGATTACGATGTGATATAATTGTCGACTTCAACATATTTAAGAGAACAACATGCTTAAGAGAAGGGAAAATAAATGAATAGTTAAATTTCTTCATTTTCTATTTCTCTCTCGTGAGAGAAGATTTGGAATGAGATTAATATTTGTTCTAAGTTTTTTTTTTATTAAAATATGTTATTTTAATTTATTTGTTTTAATAATTTTTTTTATAAAATAAATATAACTTATCTTATTATAATTTTAAATTACTTTAAAAAAATTTAATTTAATATTTTTTTTTCATTAAATTTAATTTTTAATTTATTATATCAATAAAATTATTTATAAACTTTATTTATAAATTTACTATTTTTTTATCTCTAAATCCCTTTAAGTAAACATTGCAAACTTCATAATATAATTTATTCTAATTTATCATTTCTCTCAAATAATCTTCACAAATCTTATTTAAAATTTAAAAGTTATTTGATGAAATAAAGCATCACAAGTTATACGGCAATTTTTTTAAACGAGTATTTTACTTTTGTTTTTTTTTACAATATTTTTGTAATCTAAACGATATGATTTTTTCCACTACTTTATATTTCTTTATCATTTTTTTTCACTCCTTAGTCGAAAATACTTAACATATTCAAATTTGGAAGATGCAACGTCAAAGATGAAATGAAGCAACTCCTTTTCTTTTTAATATAACATTATTTTTATTAAGATTTTAATGAGGTGTCGCTTTGTTATTGGATGTGTCCAACACATCACATTTAGGTTAGTGTCCATCCACATGCCCAAACACCAGACAACGTCGTACAATAGCTGTAGAGTAGCAGTGAAGAAATGGGAAGGGTGGTGCTGCAATGGAGGAATTTGAGTGTCACCCATCTTCCCACTGTCTCTCTCTCTAACTTCAAACCACCATTTCAATGGTCAGTACTTTCTCTCTCTCTCTCTTCCGTTCTCTGGATCTTGTGCTTTTCTACACTTTTGTGGAGGAAAATAAAATATAAAAGTGGAGGCTTTACAACAAAATTACTTATGTCCCATAAGATTTGAATTAAACGCTGACCATACAATTATGATATTCTGGATTGTTGTTTCAATTCTACTGCTCAGAACTTGAATACATGTTGCAGTGACCATTACATGCATTAAACATTTTTTAGCACAGTCAAGTAGCTCTACAGTTTAAGATTCAGGAAAACAATGAGTAGTTTTTTAACTTATTAACACCGGTCATTTAGATGCAGAAATCACGAAAAAGAAATTTTAGTCCTTGAAGTTAGCAACTGAGTCATTTAGTCCATGATGTTAAGTATCTATCTACTTGGTCTCTATGCTTGGCTACTGCTATAGTCATTTTGGTCCTTGACTTTGGTACACATCGAGCATTTGATTCCTAATGTAGGGACCTTGTCGGTTGATGAGTGTTAAATTTAGCATCAGTTTGTCAATGTTAACACTTTCAGGAACTAAAGTAATTGATTATGTAATCGTATGGACTAGTGACCGGACCGGTGAAACCAATTTCAGGGCTTAATTAATTGTCAATTCTGAGAGTCAGGGACTTGGTTTTCTTATTATAACATCAAGGTCTAAATTGAATAGAGCTTATGATTTCAGGGACTAATTGTATGCAATACTCATTAAAGATTATTTTTTAGAAAAAATAGTGAAAGTGGATTGTTAAAGCATGTCAGTTAATATTCAATAACCTCAACTTTATTTACTTCCTTCATTTTCACTCTATTGTGTTAACTCGAACACCAAATTGCAAATCATGTGCTCGTGCTCGTAATGGATTTTCAGTATTTCAATAGGTTACTATGATGCCCGTCAGCTCATATATACCATGCCTTATTATGGTATGGAATTTTTTCCCTATGTGGATGTGAAAAACCTAGATGTGCTCCTTCATCATCAGTTCCAAAAAGGCATAAAAGGAGGCTGACGAGAGTTAATTCATATAATTGGATTTCGGATTAGATCATGTCAATTGTATTCTGTCAAGTTGCTTTTATTATTTTTTTACCGAATAGGTGGTGCAACTCTAGTCCTTTATTTTGTAGTGAAAGTTCTATAATTTATCTGCATGCAGAAAAAAGCTATATTTAGTTCAAGGTTTACCGAAAATGAGGAAGTGGTATGGAGGCCTGTTGATAATAGCTTTGGGTATGATGTTGTTTTTCCTCTACAACCTGAAAGGAATTCAGCCAGAGAAGCAGTCAACAAAACAATCAGCATACAATTTCTTTAATAACCATACACCAGATGATTCTATCAAACAAAGCAGTAATATTCCAGTAAACTCTTCCAAGATGGAACAAAAAAGGGTACCGAAACCAACAAAAAGGCCATATTTGGTACATATTGCAGGGCTTGATGATCTGTATGGCATGAAAAATTTATCCAAAGGAGTGATGAATTCTGTGCTTGTTTGGGATTCCTTACGTACTGTGCTGTCAAGGTCAGATGCTTTGGATGAAACAGCTCAAGGAATTAAAGAGGCTTCTGTAGCATGGAAAGAGTTGCTGTCCACCATTGAAAAGGACAAAGCTTCCAAGGTTAATGGCCCAGAAAACCAAAACTGCCCATTCTCTGTGGCTTCACCTGGTAAGGCTGAACTAGATAATGAAATCACTCTTGATCTCCCTTGTGGTCTGGTGGTAGATTCTTCTATTACACTGATTGGAATCCCCAATGGACAAAACGGAAGTTTCCAGATTGACCTTGCTGGGCAAGAGCTAGAAGCGGAGCCAAATCCTCCAGTTATCTTGCATTATAATGTGAGTCTTCCTGGAGAAAACATGACAGAGGAACCATATATTGTTCAAAATACATGGACTAGTGATTTAGGGTGGGGAAAAGAAGAAAGGTGTCCTGCACATGGCTCTACCAACATCCAAGAAGGTATATTAAGTAAATTTTTCATTTCTAATCATGAATTTTTTTTGTTAAAAGTGATGAGCAGTTATAGATCTTTAATTGTTAAACTAGTCTATTCTGCACACTACAATGGATTAAAAGCACTTTTTAACTAGAAATATCTTCCTTTTCTTATAGAGGATGTAAAATTGTAAATTTATATTGTAACTAGGATGATGTCTTGTTTGAATATCATTTTCCCTCTTCAATAGGCTATAGCTGCAGTGCAGCACCTCATCTCATGCTTAGGCGGCTAAGTTTGTAAGATTAATCATATAATAATTAATAACAAAAAGCTCTTTTGTTATGTGTTATTATGGACCCTTTATTATTCTTGAGTGCAGTTGTTTAAGAGGGAGGCTTGCTGTAACTTCTAAATTATCTAACTGGATGTTGTAGTTGATGGACTTGTTCCCTGCAATGTGCAAGCAGTCAGAAGTAACACCAAAGGGAATGGAAATTTGGCTCAACCTGCTAGTATACCTTCTAATATTTCCTCAGAAAGTGCACATAGAAATGCTATTTTCCCCTTTGCTGAGGGTAATCCTTTCACTTCCACGTTGTGGGTTGGTTCAGAGGGATTTCATATGACTGTGAATGGAAGGCATGAAACATCTTTTGCATATAGGGAGGTATGGGAAGAGAAATACTGCTAAAAACAAAAGCTTTTAATAAACCAGTCATTTTAACCTTGTACAGGTTTTATGAATGCAGAAGCTTGAACCATGGTTAGTCAGCAGTGTTAAAGTAGCAGGCAGTTTAAGTCTCTTATCAATCCTGGCTAAAGGTTTACCTGTTACTGAAGATACTGATATAGTTATTGATGTTGAGAATCTGAAGGCACCTTCTATCCCCAGAAAAAGGCTTATTTTGTTAATTGGAGTGTTCTCTACTGGAAACAACTTTGAGCGTCGCATGGCCCTGAGGAGGTCTTGGATGCAATATGAAGCTGTACGTTCTGGAGAAGTTGCTGTCCGATTTTTCATTGGGCTTGTAAGCAATGCATTTTAAACTTGTTCAAGTGAAACTATACATTAGTATAAATCTTCTTCTAGTTTATGCACTAATTCTGCCTCAGAATTTTGTTAAAGCTCTGCTTTCCTGGTTATTTTTGCACTTATCTTTGTTTGAAAGAAATATGGATGAAATTGGCTGGCTTATAAAGAAATTGAAGTGTAATAATTTACGGACCATTGTTATAGGTGTAATCAGCCAATGGTTCTTAAGTCAAGTGCTTGGTTTTGTTTTATGATTGCTTAAATCAATTTGTAAAATAGTTTAGTACAACGGAGCATGGGAGTGCTAGTGCCATATTCATGAAGGAATATACTCAAGAAGTTGCATTATGTAGGATGACTGTATGAAGTGGTTGGGATATTACCTGAATTGCTGAAGTTGTATTCATTATTAAAATGAATAATTTAATTTATTTTAGTTTTTAGCACAAGAAAACGGTAGTTGAAAGCTGAAACCAAAGCGGCTGATTGATCTCTAGAACTCTAACCCACGAAATTCTGTATCTTGAGTCCATCAAGCATTCTAAATTTGTTTTAAACTGTTTTTCTCTTCAAATAATTGTTGGGTAACATTTTATTTGATTTTATTGCAGCACAAGAACAATAGGGTTAATTTTGAGTTATGGACTGAAGCTCAAGCATACGGGGATATTCAATTAATGCCTTTTGTAGATTACTATAGTTTGATTTCTTTGAAGACAATTGCAATTTGCATTATGGGGGTAAGTTTTTTAAGATATTATTCACAAAATATATTGGGATTGCTATTGTTTATCTCGATTCAAATTATTGAGTCAACCGCTTACACATTGACTTTAAAGACAATTTTCAATTAATGCCTTTTCTAAATTATCAAGATAGAGTGGTGTGGAAGTATATATACACATTTTTTTTTTGTGAGGTATGAAGTTATACACTTAATTGCACTTTTGATTCTTCAAATGTTGTAATTACACAATTGGTCTCTTTCAATTTTTTTATTAAATACTTAACAAAGTTTGCCCACATAGCATTGGTTGCTGAAATGTTACTTGATACATTTGGTAGTTTAAATTACACTTTTTTGTAAGGGATCAAAAGTGTAATTAAGACACACCTAGACGTGTTGGGCAACATGTTAGCTGTCATATCTCATTGAGTATGACATTGACATCAACAAATTATGTTAAAAATTTAACTAAATATTGAAAGAGGGACCAAAATTACACAATTGCGATAAAGGAGGGATCCAATTTATGCAATTGAAATTAGGAAAGCCGAAATTGTACAATTGCAATACTTGAAGGACCAAAGTGCAATTAAGCCAAGTTTCTAATAGTTCTTTGCACTGACAAATATTATACAATATATAAAGAAAAAAAAAATAGCAAAACATAGAAACATTTTTCAAGTCATATTGTTTTATTCCTTGTTGTACTTGCTTTTCGTAACACAGCAATGTACTTTCAGTTCTGAATAGTGTTAATTAGGAGAAAAAAAATTGGTATCACTTCTATTATGATTACTGTATGAAAATATCTTAGACATGTGTATACACTATACATCGTACACGCACTTTAGTTAACCTCTAACTTAAGAGCTCTTCAAGAGTTAATTATTCCTGTAACTATGGTTAACTGATACCTTACTAATATAAATACATACACGTGCCTTATTAGGCTCACAGTTTCATTATTACTGTATTTGGCTGTAGTTGGCCCAATGGTCAACTTATTTCAGTCATGTTAAACTAGTTGCATCTCATATGGTGCCATGGTATACCTGTAGTTTTGCTTGAATTGCACATCTGTGCCTTACACATGTTCTTTAGGGAAAATGTACTCTTGGACCTAATCTATATACGAAAATTTATGGAGACTGATTTGCCTTAAAGAATATTATTTACCATTCTATGTTTTTGTTGAAATTACAAGGTTTAGGCATAGACTATAGAGGAAGGGAAAGGAGTACTCGTAATAAATTACTTCTAGTGTGATTTATTTGCGGTTAAAAGAATGACATGACATTCACATTTCAACTTTCTCTCCATTAATGCATAATGCAGGGTGGTACTGCGGTATTGCTCTTATCTACAATGTTAAAATTACAGGCTTTAGGTATAAAAAGAAAATAGGAATAATCAAAAAAAGTAAACTTATATTGAAAGTGTTGTGAAAGATGTCATACAAAATAAAAAATAAAAAAATAAAACTAATTACTACTCCTAAGAGATCATGTAAGACACTTTGTATTATGGAGATCCAATAATGATATTCTGAGTTATTCTTTCTAACAACCTTTATTTCTGTGACAGTGTCATTTTTTATCTAAGCAAGGGTTTTTGTAACTTTATCTGTTTATCAAATCAAGAAGTTGCTTGTAACTATTTTCAAGACCTTAAAATGATTTCAATAATTGAGCAATTGTTGTATATCTATCAAATATATCATTTAAAAGTTGTGTAGGTATCCGGTTCTCTCTCTTTAGTTTTTATGCCTTTACTTCATACAGGGTATTTAATGTGCTCTTATTTTTAAAATTGCAGACAAAAATCATCCCTTCTAAGTACATCATGAAAACAGATGATGATGCCTTTGTAAGGATTGATGAAGTGCTTTCCAGCCTTAAAGAAAAGCCATCCAAAGGCCTCTTATACGGTCTCATATCTTCTAAATCATCTCCTCAGAGGGATGAAGGCAGCAAGTGGTACATCAGTGAGGAGGTATTCATGCCTCTATGATGCTATTAATTAATTACATTAGCATTTTCCCCTCCCCACCCAAATTTATTCATATTATTAATTATTATAATTTTAGGAATGGCCACATGATACATACCCACTATGGGCACATGGTCCTGGTTATGTTATCTCTCGAGACATAGCAAAATTCGTTGTCAATGGCCATCAAGAAAGAAAACTCAAGGTAAAAATTTCTTCGTTCCTATTACAAGATGGGGCGATTAAAGATGTGCTTCTTTTAGAGTCTTTTGGATATTTCAAGGATATGTTTTTTAATAATTATTTTTTATCGATATATTTCAAAATAGTTAATTTTAAAAACAAATAAAGTTGATTGTAAAACAAAAGTTTACTGTAAGTCACCTCAGACTACTGGACCATTTTCTTTTTCTCTCAACCATGATAAGAGAATGAGGAAAACAAAATGTTAAACCAATATAAAATTAACAAAGATAAATGAAAATGTCAGGAGAAGAAAGGAAAACTATAAAAAAAATTACGAAAAACTTTAAAAAACGTGTAACAGTAGAATGAGAAACTAAAAGAAAATACATAGAGGATATACCAATTAAAAGATCTCATAATAAAAAATTGAAGAAAAGGAATATGATGATGATACACATGATAAGTTGCGCGGACTCTTAATCTTCACTTCCATCCCATGTCAAAACATTAAATTCAAGTGGAACTTAAATAGGCATAAGTAAACCAGTATTATCTTAAACTACATACAGTGTATTATTAAAAAAGTTTAATTTTTATCATTGTATTTCTTCTATGTTCGCCCTGCCATATATGTCTTTATTGAACAACAATTTTTATTATTTATTTTGAATCTCTTTTAAAGAAGGATTACATTTATTTGATTTCCTTTTTTGATATTTCGTAGCTCTTTAAATTAGAAGATGTTGCCATGGGCATATGGATTGAACAGTTCGCAAATGGTGGTAAAGAAGTGCGTTATATGAATGATGAGAGGTTTTACAATGCTGGATGTGAATCAAATTATGTACTTGCCCATTATCAAAGCCCAAGGATGGTGCTATGCCTTTGGGAGAAATTGCAGAAAGAACGCCAGCCAGTATGCTGTGAGTAGATATCTGTTTTTTTAGTTGTAACCAATGATTCTAAGGTTTGAGCTTTTCTAAATGTTTAGGTCATATGTAAGTTACCACTAATCATCTTATATGTATGTTGTATCCTATTGTTCATTGATTTATTCATTCATTACAATCATTTCAGCAGAAACAATTGTTTTGCTTCAAAATACATGTAATATAATTCCTGCTAACTCGTGGCATTTTGATTCTGAACAATGAACATTGAAATTCTTGATCACTGAAAACATAGGATGAAAACATCGTGTTGTACTAACTTGTAGGCTCATCTATGTTTTTGGTCCTTCAAAATATTTCTTTTCCATTTAATCTCCCATTTTTGAAGAGTTATAATTTAGACTTGTATTTTTGTTCATTTCCCTTGCTGTCCCTTTTGTTAGCTTTGTTCCGGAAGTGCTATTTTCTGGTCCCTCTATAAACTTTACCATTTGGTCCTTGTAAATGACCCAAGTTTGTCATTTGGTACTTTATATTTTTCGAGCTGCATAAGTACTTAATGAAAAAACAAATGGAAACCTAATAGTGGGATCACATTGGAACTGGATAAAGATAGGACTAAATAACTTTTTACAACTGGACGACAAAATAAGAAAACCTTAATGGTTTAAGGAACCAAAAACAAATTACTCTAACTTTTATTACCTAAAAATACGTGTAAACTTGAACAATAGCAAAATGCTGATGTGAAGTTGCTGAATTCCCATGAGATTGTCTGTTCATTGTTTCATCCCAGTTGCATCTATGCTTCAACCATTGGTGAGTTCTGTTATTTTTCATTCAGTTATTTATTTGGTTAGTGTACATAATTATACTTGATTACTACTGTAGCATGTATAACCACTACACAATATTATGCATCAAAGGCTTAAAAAGCCTTGATTACTAGTAATCAAGTTTACTAGAACACACTTTGCCCAAAATAATAAGGCTCATCTCTATATCATGTTTAGAAAGTACCTAAGATTAAAGAAAGTGTAAATGATTATAAAGATGAAAAGTTGAGAGGTTTTGGCTTTAACAGTTGGTGTTTAGTGAGTGGGTGGAGAGAGCAAAATCAAACTCAACTCATCATCGTACGCAACCAGATAATGACTATGCGTGCCACTAAGGAAAGATATTGTATGGATAACTTTATAAAATTAGAGTAGGATTGAAATGGAAGCCATCGGTGCTTCCCATACCTTCTTTTCCAATGGTAATAACAGTCAAATGAAGACTTCACCATGCATTGAATTTGAACACTGTGTGGGAAAACGGGGAGCAATTACTTGTTCTTCTAAGTCAACCCCTTAATTAATAACCTTACTACTTCTATATGGAAGACAACCTATGATAAGTCCAACATGGATAAGAATTGAATCTACCTTCACAAATGAGAAAATTATAATAATTATACATAATTCATAGGCATATGTTCCTGGTATATAAGTTTTTTCATTACTTAAGATTGTTTTGTGTTAGTAATTTTTCTTGTTATTAAATGAACCTTCATCCACATTAAACTTAATCACTGAATAAACAGGAAATAACTAATAGGGGCGCAAATTTTCAATGAATTTGGGAAAGAAAAGCAGTATTAGTTTAAGAACTGTTAGTATTATCAGATGAAGTTCATATTGAATTAAGTAATATCTTATAGTGGCTATTACTTTCCATTTAAAGCACTTGACATAAATTTTATCTTATACTCATAATAATAATAACCTTACAAAATTTAAATTGATAAGTTCATCCGTGTTAAGAATGAATGATTGGAATATTTTATATGCGTCCACAGCCACAGCCACAACTTTTTTTTTTGACGTGGTTGTTAGTTATTCACAATTTATTAAGTCAAAGCTACAATTATTCATAATTACTTATACGCAACCTCAACCTTCACCCCTACAATTCATGGATTGCCACGTACTTAGCCGCAAAGTTAAACTTTTAAATTTGGTTTAATTAACTAATCTGTAGGTAACTAAACTAATGCGAGTGACGTTAATCATAAGCAAATCCAGGGATATTTACGTCATTTTATATATTCACGAACTTGATGTACATCAGAAGAGGCGTGACGACTCCACGCTCTTGTCCTCGCGTCACAAATATACCCTTTCGTTGAAGTGTCTAGAAAGAGAGAAAATACAAACACGATACGACACCGTGTTGCAGGGGCATTACTGGCTTTTCACGCCACGCGCACCGACGTGCTTACTAGTGCGTCGGATTAAGCACCCTCCTTTTTAAGTATCGTGTGCGCAGAATTTCGCAGCAGACACATACATAGAGGTGAAAGAAAGAGAAGCCCTAATTTTGTCACTGTTCTTCAGAGAAAATTCCAAATTCGAAAGCTTCAAATTCAATTAAGGAAATTCTAGCGGTTGATTTCGTTGCGGAACGGCGATTGAAGATGATCGTGAGCCCGAAGATGGTAGCGGAAGCGGAAATTATCTGTCAGCAGACCATTCCGATGTTGGACGTGAAGTATCATATTTGCGTTGCGCAAGAACACAACGTTGAGGTCGAGGTTTCACCCAAATCGCCTTCACCTTCTGTTCCGATCTTTGGCCAAGTATGATTTTATCCCAATCCCTGTATCTTTTTGCCTTTCGGGTTTGATTTTAATTGCGGTTATCATTGTTTAATATGCTTGAAGGAATTGGTTTTTGAGTTGTCTTTTTAGTTTAGTTTACTGTCAAATCTGAACCGGGTTTTTGAATTTGGTTTTGTTTCTTTTTATTGATAAATGTGGGAAGATCCAATACTCCTCTGGGTATTGGTTTAGAAGAAATAAGTAGAAAAGGATGAAAATGGAGAAGGAATAAGCTGAGAAAAGATAAATAGGTAAGAAATAAATTGAATGTTTAGTTGTTTGGTGGAGGAGAAATAAGCGAGAAAAGCGAAAGTGTTTTGAAAGTTGAGTAATTTGATTGATTTGATAGAAATAAGGATAGTGATAAATTGATGAAAAGAAATATTTGAGGAATAATAGAGTGGTCTCGTCAGTTTTTTTCTACTCCTCTCCTCCCTAAACCAAACAACCAAAATTAATTACCTCTCTCTTATCTCTACCAAACTAGGGACTAGTGTTTGTGAAGTTTACGAATCTGAATTTTGGAAGTAGAATTTGGAATTGGATGTTTATTTATCCCCATTAACGTAGGTTCCTCACTCAGTTGAAATTTATTTATTGCTTTTTAGTAATTTCGAACTATTATGCTTTGTGAGTTTAGTGGTCATGTTCATGTTTTTTCTGTAACACTTTGAGCCGACCTCTAGTTTTGTTGTGCTGACTTTTGTGTTGCATGTTGATCAGGCAGTGAATCACTCTGATTTCATTAAACATTCCATTTCCGAGACCCCTGAGGCGAGTTTTGTTCCAAAAGCGCGTTCTGGTAGCTATGCTGAGATTGGGCCGCGAGTTTCTATGGATGATGAACACATCTGTATTGACGATCTAGGTGCTCATCTTGGATTTGTGTTCAAGTACCCGATACGGAGTGCATTTTATGCAGTTTTTGATGGTCATGGGGGGCCTGATGCAGCTGCTTTTGTTAAGAGGAATGCTATGAAATTGTTTTTTGAAGATGCGGACATGCTGCAGACATATGATACTGATGCATTCTTTCTAGAGAAGTTAGAGGATTCCCATAGGAGAGCTTTTCTACGGGCAGATCTTGCCTTGGCTGATGAGCAAACCGTTAGTAGTTCGTGTGGAACGACTGCATTGACTGCCCTTGTACTTGGAAGGCACTTGCTTGTTGCTAATGCTGGTGATTGCCGCGCAGTTCTTTGCCGGAGGGGTGTGGCTGTTGACATGTCTAATGATCACAGGCCAAGTTTTCTGCCAGAACGGCGGAGGGTGGAGGAGGTTGGTGGATTCATTGATGATATATACCTCAATGGTTATCTTTCAGTAACCCGTGCCCTTGGGGATTGGGACTTGAAATTTCCACTCGGTGCTGCATCTCCTCTAATTGCTGAGCCAGATGTTCGACTGGCTACATTGACCGAGGAGGATGAGTTCTTGATCATTGGGTGTGATGGGATTTGGGATGTAATATCTAGCCAAGTTGCAGTTAGTCTTGTTCGCCGAGGATTAAGAAGGCATAACGACCCAAAGCAGTGTGCTATGGAACTAGTCAAGGAAGCATTGCGCCTACATACATCGGATAATCTCACTGTGATTGTTGTATGTTTGGCACCCATTGAAAGCATTGTTGAATCATGTCCACCCCAGAGACGAAGATTCAAAGCTTGCAACCTGTCCGAAGAGGCCCGTAATAGGTTGAAGAGCTTCATTGAGCGAAATTGACTGTACATGCAATTCTTGTGATTCACAAATGTTCCATTATAAAAAAAATAATCTGTTTTTTAGGCTGTTTCAGAGAGCTAAAAAGCAGCCAGAAGTTTTGTAGGGATAGAAGGGATATTTAGTGAGGGTTAGAGGGGGTTCAGACCTATTTAATTTGGAGGTGTTTTCTGAGTTTTGTTGGCATAGAAACAATTGTAGCTAATTTTGGCGGATTAGATTCGGAGGCCTCCATGGTCGTTCCCATTTTAACACTGTTTCTGCTTCTGTAAATAGAAATGATTTTAGGCTTTCTCACTGGTTCTCTGAGGGTGCATGCCGCCAAAATTTGATATTCATTTAAAATTTAATTTCATATTTACTTTGATGAGGTGTGGTGATAGCTGAATGCATAGCTAAGTTATTGTTTGAGGCTTTGATTATTGTTCTTGACCCTCTCCATGTTTTGTGGGTGGATATGCATGGCCCATCTTATCAGTGTAGGACCTATGAGATGGGGCAATATCACCGTTTGGCATCATACAAGCTAATCAATCCCTTATCACATGTGATGATTTTTCTCTCGGTTTTAGAAGGAGAAGGGAATGGAGCCTGTGAGTTGCCCTAGTCCAACCAAATACTGAGAGGCTTTGGTAAGGTGTGTAAGGTCGTTATTTCGTTATCTAAATCTTGCAAACGTATGACTAGGGAAATTTGCTCCCAGATGTTCCTACTTCCCAATCTACAACTCCTACTATCATATCATATCCCTTCTTTTTCAGATCCTAAATATATGCCACCCGTTCCTGCCTCATTTCTAAAACTATGTTAATTTCCTCTTTCTAACCATTCAACTTCAATCAAAAACAGAATCATTCTACAAACTCTTACCATTTCTGTTCTCGCTCAATATAACAGTGTGATTATTGATACTACTGGGTTGCTATAATTCTTGATTTTTATCAAAGAAATTTAAATTAAAAATTCTTGATTCTTAAAATAAATCTAAATGTTTTATAATTTTATAAAAAAGTATACCTTAACATGCATTGAATTAAACATATTAAAATATTTCTTTTAAAACTTGTATCATCCATCATTGAGAGAAAACCACATGCTGAGATCAATTTAATATCATCACTCGATTACAAAACAAATGTGTTGATTTTTATTATAACTACCTAAAAAGTAATGAGAGCAATTATCTCAAAGTGGACAATATGATAACATCGGTTTAAGGCTAATTGGATAATATTATTCAAAATAAAGAGCCATATAACTTATGATTGATCTTCTAGCGTCGCGTTTAATGAATATAGACCCAACCGATGTTCTGCAAATTATGATATTACTCTTACTACATTCATTTATTTGATTAATTGTATGCTACTCCAATGAGTTTGTAATCAAATCAAAACCCAAAGATACAGAAGCATCATAGCTACAAAGTGTTTACAATTCAACTCTTGACTTTGTATAGAAAAAAAAATTATGAGGAAATAAAAGTAATGCCTCTTCCACTCAAATATTCCCATACGAAATAATTTTCAAAACTGCGATTGCTTTTTAAAAATGATGTTTTCAAATTATGGAAAATTGACTAAACAAATTGTTGACAATTTTAGAACTTTTGAAAATATAAAAAATATATTATATCAAAAAAACAGTTGTTATATTTAACTGGTGTACTTGTACAGCAAAATGTAACAAAAATACTAACTATACAATTCTTACCGTATCTCAATCTTAATTTATAAACTGAAACACATTTCTAAAATTATAATATGTTTTAATATTAAATATAAATAAAAAATATATTAGTAAATATTCTCGACTACAAATATCATAAAAAGATTAATTTGAAGAATACAAATTATGCTCGAATTTATAATTTAAACAAATAGTATTCAGGTATATTTTAAAAAGTAATGTTATGGTATTTTTTATAAGCAATTTTTCATCTTCTTATCTAAGATAAAAGTACTTTTTAAACAATCACCATAAATTTGGAAACACGATGATTCATAAATTTGGAAACACTATATTAATTAAACATATTGTTAAGACAAAAATGCCATTGCTTAATTTAATTTTATTGTAATTTTCTTGGTCCGAAGAGCAAAGCCGTGCGAGGCGGTAGAATAAATAAAAAACAATAAAAATGAGTAACGAAGGGCGACAGATGCATCAGGAATGATCTAAGGGCTGACATGAAATGGAAATTAATGGAAAAGACTAATTATTTTTTATTAATTTATTTATTATTATAACTGTAGCATTATAATGTGGAGAGAAGATGGAGATTGTATATATATAATAAAGAAAAAGAGCATGAGTTGTGTGGTGTGTTAGGTTGTGAGAGGAAGAGTGAGAAGGAGCTCAAATCAAATCCCAAGGAATCGAAAAAAGAGAGAGAAGAATCATGGCCATGGCAAGCTTGGCTCGACGGAAGGCGTACGCTGTCGTTTCATCATCCAGGTCATCGGTTTTCCTCACAAGTTTGAGGGGATTCGCATCCGGATCTGACGAAAACGATGTCGTCGTCATCGGCGGCGGTCCCGGCGGCTACGTCGCCGCCATTAAAGCCTCGCAGTTGGGTCTTAAAACCACTTGCATTGAAAAGCGTGGAACTCTAGGCGGCACCTGTCTCAACGTCGGATGCATCCCTTCCAAGGTTCATTACCTTTTCATTCTATTTTTCGCGCTTTGTTTTTCCTTTTTCTTTTTTATGAAGTTTTTCATTTCTTTCTGTGCGGGATTGGGAATTTGGTTTTCCTTTGTATTCTTCTTTCATTTCTGATTGTTGTCTGTGTTTTTTGGAAGAGATTGAAATGACTCTTGAATTTGGGATTTCCGTAGTGAAGGGCCTAATTTTGGTGTTGCAGATTTTTTTGTTTTGGAGTGAGAGGAGTATGTTTTGTTATGACGAGGTGGTGGGGTAGGGAAAAGTAGTTGAGGTGTGATGAAGCTGATGAAGTGTATTTCCTCTGAGGTGTTTTTTACTATCTAGGAATTCTGAGTGCAAGTATGCTTCTGTCCTCTGTTTTTTGCTTTGCATAATTTTTCCTGTTGTGTGGATGAGTTGCTTGATTTGCAATATCAAAATTTAAGGTCTCAACCAGAATATTAACGGATGCGAGAACATCTATTGTTTAGCTTGTTTATTTTTATACAAGAAATTGATTTTTGTTCAACAAGTCTTATCTCACTAGGTGAGACTGGTTTCATGAATCAGTATTGGACGGTAAAAAAATAAATTCAGGGATATAATTCACCTTGAGACACTTTTTAGTAATTTCTTTCCATACCTTCCAATAAAACTCATCTCATTCACTGTATTTTTTTTTCCCATATAAAGTCATTTCACATCCTGCTGTAGATTATACTTTAATTTCTTCTTTATAATTTTCTGTACTGATCACCAATATGATTTCCATCGTTACATATTTGCAAACAAATAGGCTCCCATATACAAACAATGTCATCTCATTTGATCCATCCATCTATCTGCTGTGTAAGACTATGGTTTTTGTTGTTTGTGTTTCCATTTGTAGTTTGAATAAAATAATTGATATGGCATTCTAGAAATGTACGTGCTCATTTAGGAGGGTACCTCCATATTTTGGTTCAGGCGCTTTTGCATTCTTCCCACATGTACCATGAGGCTAAACACTCCTTTGCCAACCATGGGATCAAGCTTTCATCTGTCGAGGTTGATTTGGCTGGCATGATGGCCCAAAAGGATAAAGCTGTTTCGAATCTTACCAAGGGTATTGAAGGACTGTTCAAGAAAAACAAGGTAAACTATGTCAAAGGTTATGGGAAGTTTGTTTCACCATCTGAAGTCTCTGTGGACACCATTGACGGTGGAAACACTGTTGTCAAAGGAAAGCATATTATAATTGCCACAGGTTCGGATGTGAAATCACTACCTGGTGTCACCATTGATGAAAAGAAAATTGTATCATCAACTGGTGCTCTTGCTTTGACTGAGATCCCCAAGAAACTCGTAGTCATTGGGGCAGGCTACATCGGTCTAGAGATGGGCTCAGTATGGGGCCGACTTGGATCTGAGGTAACCGTTGTTGAGTTTGCATCAGACATTGTTCCAACCATGGATGCAGAGGTGCGGAAGCAATTTCAGCGTTCTCTTGAGAAACAGGGCATGAAATTCCAGTTGAAGACAAAGGTTGTTGGAGTCGATACCTCTGGGGATGGTGTGAAGCTAACACTTGAACCAGCTGCTGGTGGTGATCAGACTATACTTGAAACAGATGTTGTCCTTGTATCTGCAGGTAGGACTCCATTCACTGCTGGACTTGGGTTAGACAAGATAGGAGTTGAAACTGACAAGATCGGACGGATTTTGGTAAATGAGAGATTCACCACAAATGTCTCTGGTGTTTATGCGATTGGAGACGTAATTCCAGGCCCAATGTTGGCACACAAGGCAGAAGAAGATGGGGTTGCTTGTGTCGAATTCATAGCTGGAAAGGTTGGCCATGTGGACTATGACAAAGTCCCAGGTGTTGTCTATACCACCCCCGAGGTTGCTTATGTTGGGAAGACAGAGGAGCAAGTGAAGGCACTTGGAGTTGAATACCGTGTTGGCAAATTCCCCTTTATGGCTAACAGCAGAGCTAAGGCAATTGATAATGCTGAAGGACTGGTGAAGATATTGGCTGAGAAGGAGACGGATAAGATATTGGGAGTGCATATTATGGCACCCAATGCAGGAGAGCTCATTCACGAAGCAGCAATAGCATTACAGTATGATGCATCCAGTGAGGACATTGCACGTGTGTGCCATGCACATCCAACAATGAGCGAGGCTGTGAAAGAAGCCGCAATGGCCACTTATGACAAGCCCATTCACATATGAAGAGCTAGTTGCTTCTTCATTTTCTTTTCATTTTTGTCCAACAATTTTACAATGACTTGGAGATGATACCACCTCTGTGTTAAATTTAGATTCAGGTTTTTAAATGAAAATTATCCCCCTGTTTACTTGTTTGCATAATAAGAGGAATGATTGTGTTGTTCTTATCTCTGTTCAATAATTTATATCTCCCCTTCTCTCTGGGACAATGCTGTAATTCTTACAGGGTGAAGACAACTGAAATGGGGTTGTCGAACGGTTTGATTAACACATTGTTGGGTATTTATAAATTATTTTTTATCTGCCCATTTCTTCTTATTAGCAGGAATTCTTACATGACAGGATACTTGAAGGAATAAAAATGGTGACCAAGCTGTTATATTGAGTTCATGATTAGTTTTATTCAGTTGCAGTAAATATCGATGCAAAGGAAGCCATTAACATCGGACAAAATAGGAAGATAAAGAGTGGTATAATAGCTTTAAAGAACCAGCAATGACGTTTGTAGGGGATTGGGACGTTGTTACGATATCTCTATGGATTAAACGAGAAAGTTTCATTTACAGAGTCTTTACTTTTAGTGTGTAAATAAGAATATTTATTTTTTATTATTGTCAGAATTGGATAAAATATTTGAGTATTTTTTTTATTTATAAATAGCTCTACTTCCGTGAAGTGGAAAAGTTAATTAGAATGTGAGAAGTTATCTTTTGACTTCATTACAGCTTTAATTTTAATTATTTTAAAGTTGAGAAAGTAATTCTAAAAATATCAAAAGTCAAATGCATTTTTAATTAACTGAAAACAAACTTCTTGAAAGAAAACTGATTTGGGTGTATAACTTACGAAAGACATTCTTTGAAGGCGTTAAAGAATGTAAGTGGAACAAAGCATGAAAAGCCAGAATCTTCAAGATGAACGGCTCCCACACTGTACTAGAAAAAACTGTTATTGTTTACGCACGTGGATCGATAGGTTTTTACGTTGGGTTAACCATATTTTGCCGCATATCCCTTGTTTCAAATCTTAGTGTTTCGACATGATGGCAGTTACGAGTTCAATCCCAAATCTCAAATAGATTACATTAGTAAGCAGATTGCAAAAGGTACAAACCTTTACCAAGTTAGACTCCTTTAAGAATTTTTTATGATTAACATAACCAATTCATAAGCCGCACATTTATACAAAACATTAAAGTTTAAGCTGTGCAGATTATTTTAAACTTTTGTAATCGTGATAATGTCAATCATACCTTAGAAAATACCATTATCCAAGAATAAAAGCATTATATAAAACTTCAAGTTATTAGCAATAATACCATACTTATTTAAGGAATCGTATCTGCACACGATCTCTTACGCTTTGAAACTAGGATCGAATTGCTCTGCAAGAAAATCGAATCCTAGTATTTACTTAAAGAGGTATTGAAACAACCAAATAATAAACAGACACAAAATGAGTTCTTTGAAACCACCTTTGGCAAGTTGTGAATGCGTTGTTTGAGGCTCTCAAGGAATGGAATGGACAAATGTCAGTCTAAAATTGGCACCTGTAGCACCGTATTTTTCCTTCCCACATCGCATACCAAGTCATTGAATAGCATTCAAAAGCACAACAAGCATCATACCCCATTAATGTGATCAAAGGTCTTATACCTCTTGAGAGATGAAGACCTTCCCATGAACTATAGCACTTACACCATCAACTCATTACAAAACCGTAAATAATTCTCGTAGCAACTCCAATCTTCAACTACCTTCACTCATATGCATCCTCTTGCATATTATCTGGTCGCTTCCTGGCTTGCAAAGCCAATCGTGCATCTCTCTCTCGCTCAAACTCACGATAATCTGTTCGTTGTAGGATAGAAACCTTGTCCAAATACTGGTTGGAACTTTTCTTATAAGCATCAAGTTCTACATCCAGGCCCTTATTTTCTTCCTTATATTCTCCCCAGTCCTTTTTGGTCTTGTCAAGTACACTGAGCTTCTGTTTCTTCTTGATTTGTTCAAGTACAACATCCACTGCAGAAGGTGGAGGAGCTTTGGCTCTTTCCATTGCCTCCTTTGAGTCTGAATCAACAAGCTTTTTAACTTCAATTTCTTGACCAGCAAAATCCCGAACCTCAGTAATCTGATAAAGGAAGAAAATCAATAAACATTGAGACTCATTCCCCACATGGGTGGTGAGCATGCTAGGACATCAACCAAATTGAAAACCAAAGAATTCAAATTTTCAAGTGAAGTTTTTTGTGCATGGTATATACTTAAATTGTGTTGGGCTGGATATACTTAATAATAGGCACCCCTAGTACATTACATATTGAAACAGCTGGATATAAACTAAATCTAATCATGTCTACATAAAGATCATTTTATTATTAACTTAGGCATCTATACATATTGAAATAAAATTGAAGAATCCAAAGCATTTCGAGTGAAAACTTTGTTGCACGGCATACACCATAATTGCGTTGGGCTTAACACTAGGCACCCCTAGTATATTACACATTAAAACAGCTGGGTTTAAGCTAAATCCTGCTTCTGACTCCGTCAAAGCTTCTTTTTATATAACCCGGCCATCTCCACGTATGGAAATAAAACTACATATTTTGCCCTTTCATTTGACTAATTGCACACATAATTTTCCCAATTCAGCCAGATTAGCACACGACCAAAAATAGGAACAATAGATACCGATATGCTTACCACAAGTTTCCCCCTGCTTGAGGCAGCCATGGCAGCATCATCTTTCACTGCTGCAAGAGCAGCAGCAGCAATCTTCTTGGCTTCTTCACTGGTGCCGCTTTGCGTAGTGCCATGTTCATTCTTTGAAGCACCATGCCCGAGGGATTCAGTTGCCTTTGGTGCCAACCCCAAATAAGACATCCAATTCTATGTTCAAAGTTATCAGGAAAGAAATTAAACTCCATAGCAGTGAAAGATGTTTTATTTGATTTCTTTACAAGTGGCTTGAAGAAGAGAACAACGGCAATGCCTTACAGAAGATGTCTTTTTTGCAGTTTTTTTGGGGGCAGAATTAGGCCTGCTTGTAAATCTAGTGAGGACCTTATTAGATACTCCCTTATTCATTTGCTCCCACATGGCATCAACTTGAGCTTTTATTTCTACCACGAGAAAGAGCATGTGATGTGAGCAAGTTTATCAGCAGCAAAAACATTAAACTCTCCACGACAGACAATCATTGCCAAAGATAAACAAAAGTCTTAACATGCATACCGAAGCCAAAACCTCACCAGTATCCTCCTGTTTTGCTTCCAGGCTAGACCCCATGACAGGTTCTTTGACAGACTCAGTTGAACTTGCATTGACCGTATCTGAAACATAAAACTTAAATTTGATTCAAAGAAGCCCCATTTTATATCTAAAAGAGAGAGAATTGAACATACTACGGTGATTTAAACCAAATATAGGATTCAAGAAAGAAGAGTATTCAGTCATCGAGACCCACATGAAGAAAAACTGAAACTTTATTTACCTTTACCTTTACCCATGCGTGTAACGAAACAAAACAGTAACTATCACAAAACCAAACGTTAAAATAAATAAATAAATGAAGAAATAGGGAAATGCAACGAACTAGGGTTTTGACATTAAGCAGGAGCAAAAGAGATCTAGTAAAGATAGTGTAAAAATAAAATAATAATAATAATAATAATAATATGGGTATTTAAAAGTACGCATAAAATCACGAAGCGTGACAGTGAGATGATGTAGAAGAAATATCGTATTTTGAGTAGTTTGTTTTGGGGGAAATGGAATTATGGGCGTTTGGATTGAAAGCTGAAAAGAAAAGGTGAAACAGAGAATGAACAGAAAAAACAAGAAAAGAAAAGCTTTACCGGCAGAACTCATCTCTGCCGGTGGCGGGAGGCGGCGGCGGTGGAGAAGGCGGAGAAGCACAACCCAACAACTTCGGCTCTACCCTCCCTTCTATGTTCTCCCTTGAAAAACTTCCGTTCTCTTTACCCAAATCACCCTTCTTTCTCACTTCTCTGTGTTTTTTTCCTAGGAAAACGTGAATACAAACCTTTATATACATTCACGATGTAATTTTTATTATTATTAATTAATAAATTAGTAAAAAAGACTTTTTCTTTTTTATTAAAATTTTCCCCAAATACATTAAAAACAACTCCAAATGGATTCGGTGTCAAAATAATTTCCAAATAAATTTATTTAATGTGCACGTTGGTGAGAAAAAACATTTTCATAATTCGGTTATCCAGAAAAAAATTAAAGAAAAAAAATAAGAAAAAGGAAAAATAGAATTTACTTTAGCGAAAAGTAAATTCAAATGATTAATTAAAGATGTGGAGAATAAATTTTAATTGATGTGAAAAGAAGAAAAAAAAGTAAGAAATTTGGTTTTATAATATTATTTGAAATTAATTTTTGTTTTTTTAGTTTATTTAAAATTTTAAAAAATTGAATTTTGAACTTGTGTGTTAAAAAAATATTATCGTGGTTTTCAAAAATAAAAATTATTACTGTAGTGTAAAATATTAAAAATACAAAATTTAGCATATATACGTTTATATGATCACGTGTTAGCGTTGAAGTATGTTTTAATTATTTTCTAACTGTTGTTTATAAAGATTTTCGCTGCTCAACTACACAATTCAAGTTCTCATTCTAATATTTTCAATGTTCAAATTTCCTTTCGTTAATAATATATTTTAAAATATTTATTTTTTAATATAAATTTGATAATTGAAATTTATATTCTAATTGATTTTATATTTCATGCACATACTATAATTGTGGATATAATTATAAGATGTTTTTAAACAAATATTTTATAAATTATATAAAAATATCAAAACACAGACTAATCTATCCCATTTAATTGTGACTTATTCACCAAAATCAAATCGGATCAAACCGAGATGAGAAGACGGGTTGAGAATCTGAATCCGTCCAACCAATGGACGTGATGTTTGTGAATCTGGAACAAAGAGGATACAATGTAAAAAGGATACAACGCAATCAATGGAAAAAAGAAAGGACGCAGTGCAAAAATAGTACCAAAAATCAAATTCACAGTCATTCCAGAAATCTCTATTCACAATTCATAAAATCAAAATCCACAATTCACAAATCATGTGCAAAATCAGAAATCTCAATTGCAATTTCCAGATCCTAATTCTTAATTCACAATTCACAACAAATTAGAAATCCTAACTTTCTCTCAACATCTCAACAACCATTAGCCCCATCATTGTCTTCTCCTTCACCTCAAACACCCACAACTAGAGCATTTAAAGAAGAGAAAGAAGGTTGAACAATAATAGAGAAGAGGGTCACTGGAGCTCCTAGCCAACAACGCGTCCTGGAAAAGATGCAGCAATGCCAACGACAACGTCCGACTTTGACACTAATGGCGAGGCAAAAGAGGTGCAGTCGTGGATGGAGGTGGTGTTGTCATGCTTCACAAATAGAAAAAGATGCAGATAAGTGCGGTAGGTTTCGTCTCCAATGCTAACAACAAGGCAAGAAAGTTACAACCGTAAGTGGAGGTGTTGTTGTCGTGGCTTCACACAGAGGAGAAGAAGACGAAGGTGGCTAGGGTAGGGTTTGTTTCCTCTCTTGTGTTGAGGCTGACTGTGAGATCTTTTTAGTGAAAAAACAATGAAAAAAAGGTAAATAGAAAACATGAAACATGTTACGGGTTTTTTCGGGTTAACCCACCTTGTGAACCGACGGGCTGGCGGGTCCAAACATGTAACCCGTCCCATCTGTTGTTTGACGGGTCAGCTTGATTGGAGGCTTTGACATTCCTAAAATTATAAGACTTTCTTATTCAAGTATTATTGTACAAAGTTAAAAATATATAATTATTTA
>Ga0099823_1000384_pt1 | contig 28069 bp, 14 predicted proteins | sample CowpearedBW_FD_76831 | JGI IMG/M metagenome (GOLD analysis project Ga0099823, IMG submission 76831) | Root nodule microbial communities of legume samples collected from California, USA - Cow pea red BW | ecosystem: Host-associated > Plants > Roots > Nodule | place: USA: California | collected...
AAAATTCAACTAAAGTAAAACATTCTCTACTCTAGTTCTCGTTTATACTTATTGTTGTGCTATGTTTTTCATAACACCTGATTTGCTTGGCAGAATTGAATTGGTTGGCATTAACATATGCATGTTTGCTTCTGATTCTTGCTTTGCCGATTCTCACCACTAATCACTATATTTATGTATATATATAGTGATTAGGGGATCTAGTCGATGGCCTGTCTCTTTTTTTTTTGGAGTGGGCCCACATTGGCCAACACATCTCTGGATATATTCAGTCTATTCAGATTGTAAGGAATTCTGTTAGCTGCCACATGAGTAATAACTGTTTCCACTCTTATTACCATGAATTCTAACACTTACAAAGTTGTAGTATTATTGTCATCAACCTTGCCGAGTAATTTACTATTTGGGTTGCAGCTTGAAGAAGCAAAGCTTTTCCGTGCTCAAGGTCAAAATGTGATGGCTATCAACCTTGCAATGTATATATCACAGAATTATCGCTCTAATGAGGAGGCTTCCGATGCATTTCGATTGGTTGGGAAGTGGCTGGCAGAAACTAGATCTAGCAAGTTATAGAAGAAAACTGAATTCTGTTTAATGTTTTAATAATATGCTCTCTCTTGATGCTCACTTTGGTGTTATTTTCCCTGTTTTGCTGTGAAATTGCAGCTCGAGAACAATTTTGGAGAAATATTTGAAACCTGCAGTCTCTATTGCCGAGAATGTGAATGCTACAGCTAAGAATGCCATGAAAAGGAAATGTCAGACTCATTTTCATCTTGCACACTATGCTGATGCTCTATTTAGAAGCCATGAAGAAAGACTTAACTCGAATGAATGGCAAGCAGCAATGCGTTTAAGAAAGCATAAGGTACCTAATTGATTGGTTTGAATGTGGCAAGCATGAGGTAATAGGGATTATGGATGACACTTGTTTGGGTTTCCTTATTTTGTATTTTTTTTAGGAATTATGATTAATGCTTGTTGAGGTTTCTGCATTTTCTATTTTTCTAGATTCTTATATCCTTGTACACTGATAAGATTCGCTGTGTGTGCATATATCCATGTGAAATGGAATTGTGAGTAGTTGCTATGTATTCTATTAATCCCTGGAATATTGGGATTCAAATGCGTTTAAGAAAGCCTAAGGTACCTAATTGATTGATTATAATATGTGTATTAAATTTTGAGAAAAGTAAGATAAGAAAAGGCAATGTAACAGCATGAATTTGATGAATCTGATATTAAAAACATAAATTAGTTATACAATATAGAGTGTTCTGAGTCGTTTTAAATAGACTCTGATAAAGAAAGAGAAGGCAGCAGTTATTGAGAGTTACCAAGACAAAGGAACTGCCATAACTTGCCAAAAACAACAACTACCTAAGGATACCTAAGAAGAGCAGTAAATAAACTATCACAATCAGTACAGTACATAATGTAGATTAAGACAAGCCTAATATAGTACATAACGTAAAATGAGGGAAACTTAATACAAGTCTAATAATGTGCCAAGCGTAAGATAACGGGAGTTATGAGAGTACTGTCTGTTGAGGGTTCTGTATTTTCTTTTTTACTAGATTCTTATTTCCTTGTACACTCTGATCCGGTTTGTTGTGTGTCTATATCTGTGAAAGGAATATTGACTAGTAGCTATATATTCATCTAATCCCTGGAATATTGAGATTCAAATGTGCAATGGAGTACTTATAATTTGTAATGTGAATAATTCATCCTAATCCCTGAAAGGTGAAATATTGGGATTCAGGTATGCAATGAATTAAATACAAATTAAAAAGATGCAATCTAATCCCTCACAAAATTTGTATTTTTGATTCTGCAGACAATAGAGTTGGAAGCACTCATAAAAAGGTTAAGAAGTTCAACAAAGGTAATTAACATATTTTTTTTCTTACTTCTTCATTCTCTGATGCTCTAACTCAGTATATAATTTAGGGGGAGAAAATCGACTACTCAATGAAAATACAAGAATTGCAAAAGCAAGTAGCAATGGACAAGGAAGAAGCCCAGAAATTGCTGGTATTTATTTTGTTTGGCGAGTAATTGTTATGAAAAATTGTTGTTGAGTTAGAAAGAGATATGACCAATCTATCTATGTAACTAATACTTCTAAGATACTTTAGGTTACTAAAAGAGATATTATAATCATTATTCTACCAGTGTAGAGATTTGCATAAACCCTCTTTGTACTGATATACAATTGAATTAATGCAATTTCAGTTTCAGTTACAGTTTTAGATTTAGTTAATTTACAATTATTAGGTGGTTATATTGTGCTGAGTGTGTCTTGTGGAATTTATTTTCTTTAGAGTTTCTTAAGAAGAATCATGTTTATGTGCATTCGCAAGTGTTGAATAAACCAGATCTTGCATTAATTTTCGTGTTTATGTTCATTTCTCTCAAAATCTAATATGTTGTGAGAGAAAGAAGCATGTTGACCGGAGGGCATGGCAGGAGGATGGAAGCTATCATATCAAAGTAGTATCTCCTGCTTTTTGGTCAACCCTTGCTTGGTTTAGTTTCCACACTTGGTTTAACTTGGTTCAAGTGAAACAAGTCATTGTAGTTTGTGATCCTTCATACAAAGACGTTTTTGAAGATGCAAAAGGAAATTACCAAGAGGAACTCAAATTTGCACTGTCAGTAAAAGAAACACAGGTTTCTTTTAACAATTTCTATCAGGCTGTTGATCCGAGCTTTGAGCTTGTTTGCATTCATTATTCTGTGAGACCTTTTGTGTTATCAAGAAACGTGAGAAAAGTCCTTACAGATAGTCCTCACAAAAAGGGTTATTATTTTGAAAGACCTTTTGTTTAGTTTTAACTTGGTGCCCAATGAAGGCTACAATCAATAGGCAAACAATGAACCATTTGTTGTTAAAACACTGGACAGAAAAACACCATGGGAGATGCTGACCCGTCAGGATATTAAACTTGAGTTGCTGAGGAAAAGTTTTGAACTTGTAAAATGAGGTCTTGAAGTTACCCATGATGTGTCCATTGTTGAGCACCTTAAGCATCCTGTTTATATCACTGAAGAGGTCTTGACAACTTAAATCTAGGCCAGGACTTTCCAAAAGGGATGTTACAGAGAAGAGGGAGAGATGTGTTATGACTGTGCAAAAGTACAGAAAATTACGTGTAGTATATTGTCATTGAAAAAGAGTTACTATGTTTTGTTCACATCAGAACAAATAGACAAAAAAGAAAATGTAGTTATTGACGTTTATAAAACAGTGTAACCTTCTAATAACTACAAATAATTGAAAACAAAGAGTATAGAGTATAGAAATAAAATCTAATTTAGTTTTGTCAATAGTGTTTGTATCTGTTGGAAGTCTCACATCGACTAAAGATAAGGCAATTTCATAGTATATAAATGGGTTGCAAACCTCACCTTACAAGCCAGTTTTGTGGGGTTGAGTTGGGCTTAAAATCCAACATGGTATTAGAGTTAGATTTAAAAAGCCTATCCTAGCAATATTTCTTGAACATTCTGTTTCACCCGCTATCGGGCCGCTAATAGATCACCCATTTCTAGACTCATGCACGAGATGTATTTATCTCGGCGTGAGGGAGGTGTGTTGGAAGTCTGACATCGACTAGAGATAGGGAAATTTCATAGTATATAAGTAAGGTGTAAACCTCACCTTACAAGCCGGTTTTGTGGGGTTGAATTAGGCTTAAAATCCACATTTTTAATAGTATCCATAAAAGTTCAATAGAAAATTGTGCTAAACTGCGGTACTCAACTTCAATACTTGATCGAGCAACGACAAGTTTGTGAGACCACCGTGGATGAGTTTTATCTTGCTCCACAATCTGTTTTAGAAAGTTTGAATGCTATTTTGGACCACAAAGTTGACATGTCCACCATCTTTGGCTAGTAAGCAAAGCACTAGAGTAATCTCAACAAGTGTTGGTGTAATGGCAAGAGGGTGGGTCCGAAGTGGCCATGTGGGAAGACATTTTTACCATTGAAGATCGATTTTCTGGATTCAACCTTGGGGCTAAGGTTGTTCAAGTGGTGGGTATTGTTCGGCAGGGAAATAATAAGAAAGAGTACAATGTGTATTATAGAAGGAAATTTAGAAATAAAAGTGAGTTATATGGATACTTGATTTGGGGAGTTTTGACAAAGAAAAAATGTAGGGATGCCATGAAAGTGGAGATGGATGCATTGGAAAAGAATACTTGGGAAATTCTTAACAAACCCAAAGGGAAGAATATTGTTAACTGCAAATGGATATTCATAGTAAAATATAATGTTGATGGGTCTATTGAAAAGTACAAGGCAAGGTTGATTCTAAAGGATACACTCAAGCTTATGGAATAGTCTACTAGGAGACTTTTGCACCAGTTGCTAAGATGAATACTGCCTGTCACTTTCATTGAAAACTTTTACAATATAATGTTAAAAATGCATTTCTCCTTGGAGACCTAGAAGAAGAAATTTACATGAATATTTCACTTGGGTTTGAAGAAGACAAAAATAAAGTGTGCAGATTGCGGGAGGCTCTTTATGGACTGAAACAATTCCTTGGATACAATCAAAGTCAAGGAGATCACATTTTGTTATTAAACATTTAGGGAAAGAGGGGGTATTATGTTGATGATATTATAGTGATTGGAAATGATGAAATAGAGAAGGAAGAATTGAGATAGTGACTAGTCCATGAATTTGAACTAAAAGAACTTGGAAGATTATAATGGTTTTTACATATTGAATATATAACTGATTTTTTGGCAAAAATTTAGAAAATTGGGTGCAACCAATGTCAACTCCAATGGATCCCAATCACAAGTTATAAAAAGCTGAAGAGGAATTAGCAATAGATAAAAAGATGTATCAGAGCCTGGTTAGAGGATTGATATGTTTGGCTCGCACACGACTTGACACGGTTCATTCAATGAGTGTCATCAGTCAGTATATGCATGAACAAAAGAAATCTCTTCAAGCTACTTATAGAATTCTACATTACTTGAAGGGTAACCCTTGAAAGGGAATTTTGTTCAAAAGAAATGGAAGACAAAATCTTGAAGCATCCACTGATGTAGATCATGCAAGTTCTCTTATTGATAGAAGATCAACAGCTGCATATTGTACTTTCCTTGATGAGAACTTACATGGAGAAGCAAAAAACAAAATGTGGTTGCAAGATCAACCGTGGAATTAGAATTCAGGTCCATGGCATAAGGGCTATGCAAGTTATTATGGATACAAATTATCTTATATAAAGATTAATTTTGAGGGACCCATGAATATCTAGTGTGATAATAAGTCAAGAATAGACATTACACATCATCTTATTCAGCATGATAGAACAAAACATATAGCATTAAGGAAACATTATAAGAATATTTAGTATGCATGTTAGACATTTTGTCCAAGCAACATGTGGTTGATATGCTGACGAAAGGACTGAATACCTCAGCCTCCCATAATCTCATAACTATGTTTGGAATGGAGGATATTTATTCCTTAGCTTGAGAAGGGAAGTTGAAATATAGGTGTAAATATTGAACATTTAGTATACAATAAATATAGATTGGTTGGATAATAAATATAGATTTGTGTTTTAGAAATCCCTAAAATTAAGGGATTGGGATTTGGAGATTATTTGCTAGATTTGCTCTAGATTTAGAGTCGTTATGTTTGGAGTTTACATTGTTTATTTCAAGAGATTTATTTCATTTTATTAAGATGTCGTTTTTCCTTTACATAACAATGTATTGTTTCTTTTTGAGTTCAAGAAAAGTAATTCCACAATTATTGCTGACTGGCTACACATTTTTTCACAATTGAATTAATATGATAAAAATCCTTTTTCACGCATATCTAGACTCTTCTCAAGTGTTAGGAAGGAACATCTATATATGATTATGTGTGCAACTAAATGAAAAGGTTTGATAAATAGAGTTAAACTTTTCAAATTGTAAAATAATCCCCAATTAAATTGATAAATAAACTTCTCTTGTGAAATGTTATATTAAATGCTCTATTTTAATTCAAAAGAATTAATAGTTTCCTATTGATAAATAATTGTAGTTTAACTTATACTTATCCCAACCCTTTACGTACAATGTGGTAAATGTAAGTCTTTATTTTTCCTTTCAAAATGGCAGGATGATCGGGACAATTTTCTTAGCCTAGCATTGGAGGGATATAAACAGTGTTTAGTCATTGGTGACAAGTATGATGTGAGAGTGGTATGTAATTCTTCTTACTTTCCTTCACTACTTACAATTTGTTGAATGTATGCTTAAATGCTTTTTATTGAACTTATCATCTTATAGTTGTGTCTATCTTTATTGTAACAAAAGATGTTTATTTCATAATTTCTTATTTTTAACATATTAATTTTAGAATTATTTCTAAATAATTCGTTTCCTTGTTTTTTTCATATTACTGCTTTCCAGTAATAACTAGACTATAATTAACTGGACAACTTAAATACATTTTCTAATTGATGGAACTCGGAAAATTAACTCAAAGGAACAATATAAACATTATTAGAGAGGGAAGAAGGAAGACTATGAGACTTGCATGCTATTAGCAGGATATTAAGTGCACTACTAGAAGTGATGGATGAAACAGGCTGCTGTGTAGCAGGATCATATAGGACAAGAGAATTAGAGGGTTGAAAATTGGTATTGCCTCAATAAAAGAAAAAATATTTAAGACAAATTTGACATTGAAGGTTGGCATATCGACGAACACAACCACAGCTGCGAACAGACCTAGCATCACCATGTGGGGAACCCCCACGTGAGAAAGGACCACGAGCAAATGATCTGGTGGAAGAAGAATTGGATGAGGGCATGATATTAATGAACAAATGGAGGAAAAAGCTTTGATTGATGTTGATTGGCACGAGATTCATGAAGGAGGTAGTAAAGCCTCAACCTCAGTAATTGGAGGAGTCTCAAAATTTGCTTCAAGAATAGCATCAACATGTTCATCTGGTTTAATAGGGCAACCAATGCCAGCACGGTCATCAACCATAGATTTAATATGACCCAAGTATTCTTTCATGGTTTTGTTCTCATGGGTTTGGGCACGAAGATTAGTATGCAACTACCGTGCATGGGCTTTCATTTGGTCACAAACTTGATAGGAATGAACTGCACCAAGTACCCGAGATAAAATTCCCTTGGACAAAGTAGATTGAAGCCACATGAGTAAATTGATCCTGAACCTCCCATTCTTCATGAACAAAATTAAGAACACCATTGTCACGGTGAGAGAAAGTGTGGGGGAATGACAGAATTAACCATAAACCTATGAAGATAATTGGTGTCATCAAGGTTTTACGCAACTGATTGCGAAAAAAAAGGGGTTAGGAGATGGGTGGGAAGAAGACATCATAAACACGTAACCCCAGGATCAAGATCTTGCTCTTGATACCATATTAGAAATAGAAGTACAGTAAAATATTTATTTGTATTGTGGAAAATGTTGATTACAATTGTTCAACATAAAACAGAAGCACATGAGTCTATATTAAATAAACTCTGAACCAGAAAGGAACTGCCATAACTTACAAAACACCACAGAAACAGCCTAAAACAGAAAATAAACTTAGTCTTTAAATTACATAACAGAAAAAGAGACCAATTAACTACAAGTCTAATATTTAATGATAGGTTCACCCTCCTTCCAAAGGAGATAATTGGTGTCATCAATTTTTCTGCAACTGAGTGTGTAAAGAAGGGGTTAGGGGATGGGTGGGAAGAAGAAATAGACATCATAAGCGAGTAACCAGGATCAGTAACCTGATCTAGATACCATATTAGGTTTTGAGAATTGTGGAAACAGGAAATAAAGTAACAATGTGGGAAATTGTGAATTGGATGTTCTGATGTTTATTGATATAACACAAACAGAAACACTTGAGTCTATTTTAAGTAGACTCTAAAGAAAAAAGAGAAAGACAACAGTTATTGAAGTTACCAAAACAAAGGAACTACCTAAAGGCAAGATAAGAAATTAAAATATAATCGGTTTTGATGGAGCTCTTGAGCTAGAGACAATTTGTAATTCAGCTGGTGAGCTCCAAGAAGAAGAATTGAAAGAAGCTAAACCAGAGCAGATTGAAGCAGGACACAACGCTCCTGATATTACAGTGCTTTATTGCAGAGCAACAGAAAAAACAGGTTAATTTCATTAGGAAACTAAGTGCACTCCTGTTGAGATTGCTTATGAACAATCTCTACCACCTTTGGCCAGTTTTTATATTAGAGGAAACATATGTAGAAGTGGTGGTACTAGATCTCATGGAAGGGTATGAAGATCTCAAGCAAATTAAATTTCTAAAGTTCAACCTTGAGGACAAGGTTGTTCCAGCAGAGGAGAGTAATGTTAGGCAGGGAAGTAATGATAGGGTTAGGAAGAAATTTAATGACAGGGGGAGACTTTCTTGGAAAGTCTATATATTCTTATCTTTGGGATGTTCAGGGGCAATTTTATGGAGTTGATGTTTGAGACAGGGAGAACCCTGTGAGAAAGGAAAGCAATTATCCTTTTGAAGTTGTTGTTAGTTGGATATTGTTCCATATGTAGTTAGATATCTTTATCTTCAGTTTCTTTATTATTATTCTTTATGTGTATTTTGGACTTAGCCCGTATTTCCTTTATGTTATTATTCTTTATTATTCTCTGCTACTAATGCAGGAGTAGAATATGTAATTAGCATGATTGTTATTTAATAATATATTGTTTTTATTCCCTCATTATTCAAGTCATTCCTAATATCTGTCCTTGTCAATATGATTTCTTTAACGTGTTTACTTGCTTTCAGGTGTTTCGCATTGTTTCCCTGTGGTTCAGTCTCTCCTCACAAAAAGAAGTTGTAAATAGCATGCTTAGCACAATTGATGAGGTATAAACCTTTTCAATTTATATGGCCGTTAACCAAATCTTAAGATTGTTTTTGTTGGCTTTCTATGTTGATTCCATTTGAATCTGTTCGTAGGTTCAATCTTTCAAATTTATACCTTTAGTATATCAAATTGCCTCTAGAATGGGTAACACAAAGGATGGTCATGGACATCTCAATTTCCAGGTTCTGGCTTATCCAAATCTATATGCATTAATTATTCCTCATGTATATTTTCTTATTTAATATGGACATGGAATATACAGTTTGCATTGGTTTCTCTTGTGAAGAAAATGGCCATTGATCATCCATATCATACGATACTTCAAGTAAGTAGTACCTTTATCCATTATTAGGCAATGATTTATGTGCTGATACAATTTTTTTTATTATTTTCAATAGTAAAAAAATTTCGATTAAGGGAAAACATTAATGAACCATGGTTTTTTTTTTTTTGGCTTTACTTCGATGTGAAATTCTTTTGTGGCAGTTTTTGAATTTGTTTTACAAGCATAACTGTAATTCAATGAGGAAAAAATATTTTCATATCTATTCTCTATGTAGCTTTTGGCTCTGGCAAACGGTGACCGTATCAAGGACAAACAACGTAGTAAAAGTTCATTTGTGGTTGATATCGACAAAAAGCTTGCAGCGGAAAATCTTCTAAATGAGTTGTCATCTTATCATCGAGCTATCATTCTTCAAGTAACATCACTTTTTGTATTCTATATTTTCGTTTATAGTTCCAATTAGCAATCAATTACCTTCAAACCGTTTGTTGCATATGTAGATGAAACAAATGGTGGAGATTTATATCAGACTTGCTGAGATGGAAACAAAGAGAGAGGTGAGATATTTTTATATGCTTCGTATCCATTCTTTCTTATGTCCACGAATGCATTTGAAGCTATTTCTATCATTTGCTTGCCTAGTAACCTGAAAATATTAAGTTTTACAGCCTTCTGATTGGATTATTTATGCAGGATACAAATAAAAAGGTGACACTACCAAGGGACTTGCGTAGTCTGCCGATGCTAGAACTTGTAAGTAGTTTGCTAAATTTATGTGATAATGAAGCATATTGGTTGATGAACTGACTGAATGGTGGTTTTTTGGGGACAACTGTCAGAACCATGTTGCTCATTATGTGACTTTTGGGATTTTAACAAAAATATTTCCAAAAATACTGAAGTTCTATTTTTTGCTTAAAATAAAATTTTATTACATTTGAAAAATAATACAAATGTTATGACGTTTATTGTAGGGTAAACAACATATATAATTACATAGCAAATTATAAATATTTTGTCAAACCAAAATATTAATCGGATATAAGAGGTGGTGAAAAAAATAAGTATAAAGCTTGAAACATGTGTGTAATATTCTGGTGAGTATATTTATATATTGCTTTGTAATGTAAATCACATCATAATAACACGTGTTGATTGAAAAGGTGAACTGTTCTAAGATTTTGGATTATGGTATATTTGATAATGTTGGTGATTGTGGTATCAAGTGCGCAGGAGTAAACAACCACTGAATACACATGGAAGAAAGAACAGAAAAACAGATTGAGAAAAGACTTCTCTTTATACTGGACTAGTGTGCTGGGTGACTACAGAATTGCCGTCATCAGAAAAAAAAAATATGAAAGATTCACTCAGAGAATTGCAACAAACACTCTAAGATAGTTGACACAATAACCAATTCCTCAGTAACTTTAAAAAAAAAAAATTATCAGAAAATATCTTCAAATTGCTGGACGACTTCAGCAAGTGCCCAACATAAGAAAAAGATTTGAAGGCATAAACTCATAATATTTAGAAACTTCAAATAGGAAGTTATATTTTTGAATGAAAACAGATATGCTTAGGCATCACTGTACTAGCTACAAGACCAATCAGGTTGGCACTCTTATATGTAACAATCAGTTGCAGCATATCTAAATATTATTAAAAAAATATAAATAAACAAAACAACAAAGTTGGTGGTCTTACCAAACCCAATAAGAAAATCTAAAATTAGGAAGACCAGAACGGTCACTAAAAAAAGTCATAGTGCAGAAGATTTTTATTTATATAGGTCTTTCTTCGGTAGAATTTGTGTCTGCCTGTGTATACACTCCCTGAATGTTTGGTTGTGTATATTTACATGAGCAATTGTGCATACATTGTCAACAGCTAAACTTTTAAATTTGCATGTACTTCGGACATTTAGGTACCTGTAGTGACGGCTACAATATCAATTGATCATAGTTGTCAGTATCATGAAGGCACTTTTCCTTACTTCAAAGGACTATCAGATTCAGTTATGTAAGTATCAAACATTTATAGCATTTAGACAGAACTTTTTTAGGATGCAAAATTTGATGCATCAATCTACTTTGTTCTGGTTTGTGTTCAGGATAATGAATGGTATAAATGCTCCAAAAGTGGTTGAATGCTTTGGTTCTGATGGCTGCAGATATCGACAACTAGCAAAATCTGGAAATGATGACCTGAGACAGGATGCTGTATGAATTCTTTTAACTTATGCCTTATCATTTGTAATTGCTGAAGTTGTGCCAAATTATTTATGTGTCCATGTTAAGAATAAAATTCACATCTGAAGTTTATTAGACAAATTTATGTATCAAAATCTTTAAATATATTTTTTGTTCTTGTTTAGTCATGTGATATATATATCAACGGTCCTAATTTTGCCTTTCGAGCGGAAATGTTTTGGCATATTGCTAACACTACGGATTAAAACCAAAATTTATTAATTATGGGGACTACACCAAATTTTAGATAGAGAAACCAATACCCAAGTCATACATTCTATTTTAACAAACTGATTCATTATTTTAACAAACTGATTAATAAAAAAGAATGGTATTGCATCACTGTATAGGTTGCAATCCTAAGCAGGATAGCATTACAATATGTACCAATCATATGCAACCTTCTTAATACAATTAATAGAAAAAAGAAATACTAAGGTGGGGCAACCAATCGAAAACCCATTAAGAGAATCTGAGATGTAGGTAACCACATCAATGCCTACAAAATTCAGAGACAACACAAGGAAGCACTCTATTCCACCCAGTAAAAAGTTAATGTTCTAAAGCTAAACTATCCGCATACTTAATTCCTTCTCATTTATGCTATTCCAAATTTAGTATGAGAAAAAGCATATAGCATCATAGGCTACCACCAATTACTCCAATTCCCATTGGGATGTATATTTGTCTTAATTGTTGATGTGTCCAGCCGTTGTGGTTATTAGATGCTTTGGAGTCAGGTCCATAATCTAACTGCAAAAGAAATTAAAAATAAATAATTAGTAGTGTTAGAAGTGGAGTTTAAGCCTAACTCAATCCCACAAAACCGGCTTGTAAGGTAAGATTTGCATTCCAGTTATATATTATAAAATTGTCTTATCTATAGTCGATGTGGGACTTCTACCACACCCCCTGACGCCAACACACCTGTCATGCCGAAGTATATACATCTCATGCGTGAGACTAGAAATTAATGGGTGATCCGTTAGCGGGCCGATAGCAGGTGGAACAAAATGTCCAAGAAATCTCGCTAGGATAAGCTTTTTTTTATAAACAATGGCTTTGATACTATGTTAGAAGTGGAGTTTAAGCCTAACTCAACCCCACAAAACCAGCTCGTAAGGTGAGGTTTGCACTCCAGTTATATACTATGAAATTGTCTTATCTCTGGTCGATATGAGACTTCCAACAAGTAGTTTCAAAATCATTGTAGCATTGAGGAGAAAATCATATCACATATACTCCACATTTCCCAAGTAGTTCATCCGTAGGCAACTAACCATGTAGCAATTTTTATAGAATGAAAGTTTTAGATGTCTATCTCTATCTGGCAAACCATTTTGGCTTGTCCATAGAATGAAAGTTTTAGATGTCTATCTATTTCGGTATATATTATTAGTCATGGCATAATAAATGTTATCACTTCCTTTATTTACAGTTTTCTTCAAGGGAATTTGCACCTTCTAAGGAATCTTATTTTGCTCATATGTGTTGCTTATTTTGATGGTTACATAACTAGTGATTTCTTGTAGGTGATGGAGCAATTCTTTGGTTTAGTCAACACATTCCTTAGGAACCATCAAGATACACGGAAAAGAAGGTTAGGAGTACGGACCTACAAGGTATATTCTTTTGTTTTAAAGTTCTTGGCCTTTGGTGCTGGTGAATTTCATTAGTTTTTCATTACTTATGACTTAGAATTGCCTATACAATACCATACACGGGGTCAAATTCCAATTGTGACTCACACTACTAATCCTCAAGTATCATCTCCTGCTCCAACTACCCCTCCATCCACACCTACACCTGAACTTCCTTTTGCGATACGAAAAAGTACTCATTCCTCTCGTAATTGGAACTCTCTCTATGTTTTTACCATTAATTATGATCGTTTGTCTCCATCCTATTTCTCCTTTGTTTCTTCTTTGGATTCTATGTCTATTCCTAAGAGTACAGTTGAAGCCATGGTTGATCTCGGCTGGCGTCAGGCAATGGTAGAGATGGTAGCCTTACATTCTAATGGCAGATGGGAACTTGTTCCTTTACCTCTTGGCAAGCAAATTGTTGGTTGTCATTGGTTTTATACAGTGAAAATTGGACCAAAGGGTATATACAGATTTTTTGTCTAGATTATGGGTACACCTTTTCTCCTTTGGCCAAATTAACTTTCGTTCGTCTCTTTCTGGCTGTGGCTGCTACTCATCATTAACATCTTCATCAGCTAGATATTAAAAAATGCATTCTTACATGGTGAATTGTAGGAAGAAGTTTATATGGAACAACCCCTTGGTTTCCATGCTCTTGGTGATTCTCGTCTTATCTATAAGTGTTGAATATAGAGAAAATAGAGATTAATCTTCCTTATATTTATAATAGAGAGAGGTACAACTAAAAAGAGTAACTAAAAATAAATAAAGTAAATAGAAGATATTGTTTGATATTGTGATTAACAATATCTAACAATATCTGAACAACACTAAGCTTCAACGGTCTCTCTATGGTTGGATGCAATCTCTTCGGACTTGGTTTGGTCGTTTCAGTTCTGTCTTAATTCAGTTTGGCATGACCAGGTGTGAGGCTAATCACTCTGTCTTCTACTACCATTCCTCTTCTCGCAAGTGCATTGACCTTGTTGTTTATGTTGATGACAATGTCATCACGCGTGATGATGAGCTTGGAATTCAACAAATCAAAGAGCACCTTTCACAGCAATTTCATACTAAAGAATTGGGCCCTCTCAAATATTTGGACCAGGTGTGAGGCTAATCACTTGTCTTCTACTACCATTCCCCTTCTGGCAAGTGCATTTACCTTGTTTATGTTGATGACATTGTCATCACGGGTGATGATGAGCCTGAAATTTGACAACTCAAAGAGCACCTCTCACAACAATTTCATTGTAAAGATTTGGGTCCTCTCAAGTATTTCTTAGGCATTGAAGTTGTTCAATCTGCTCCTGGAATTGTCATTAATCAACATAAGTGTTAGAATATAATCAGCGGTTACAAATTTCTAGGAAATCAACCGTTACATAATCTCATAAATTAGGGTGATTGATTCCATATGATTATGAGTCTTTATTGTAATTGATTCTATTCAATAGTATAAGTACATGTTGTGTGGTTTGCATTAGACACACAATACATTCAAAACATATACAATTCTATAGTAAGTATGCCCTAGACATTCTTACTGAAACTGCTATGCTTGACTGTCGTTCTTGTGATACACCTATAGATCCCAATATCAAGCTTCTTCCGGGTCAGGAGGAGCCATTCTTAGAAAGATATTGTTGCCTGGTAGGCAGACTTAAATATCTCACCATCACCAAACCCGACATCACTTTCGTGGTTAGTGTGGTAAGCCAATTTCTAAATGCTCCTTATGATAGCCAATGAGATGCTATGACACGTATTTTTGATACATAAAAAAGGCTCCAGGACAAGGATTATTGTATGAAGACAAAGGCAGTACTAAGATCACTTGTTACTCTGATGCGGATCGGGCAGAATCACCATCAGATAGAAGATCCACTTTTGGGTGTTGTGTTCTTATCGGAGGTAATGTTATCTCATGGAAAAGCAAGAAGCAAAATATAGTTGCCAGATCTAGTGCAAAAGCAGAATATCGTGCTATGGCAGCAGCCACTTATGAGTTTACGTGGCTTAGGCAACTACTACTACATTTAAAAATAGGGGATATCCATGAAACAAAGCTTACTTGTGACAATCAAGCTGCACTTCACATTGTATCAAATTCGGTCTTCCATGAAAGAATCAAACACATTGAAATTGATTGTCACTTTGTTAGAGAAAAGGTGCTCTCTGGAGAAATCACTACTGGTTTTTTCAAATCTAGCAATCAGCTAGCTGGCTTATTCACCAAGTCCCTTAGAGGCCTTTGGATTGAGTACATTTGTAACAAGCTTGGTCCATATGACATATATGTTCCAGCTTGAGGGGGAGTGTTAGCATATAATCAGCGGTTATAAATTTCTAAGAAATCAACTGTTACATAATCTCGAAAATTAGGATGATTGATTCCATATTATTATGTGCCTTTATTGTAATGATTCTATTCAATAGTATAACTACATATTGTGTGCTCTACGTTATACACACAATACATTCAGAACATATACAATTCTATACTATGTATGGCATTAATCTCTCTTGTATAGAAAATACACACAGGGTATTGGATTTATAATAGAAGAAATATGGGCTAAGCCCAAAGTACAAATAAGCAATAATAACAAAGTAATTAAAGATAAAGATAAGATATCTATCTAATAATCTAATATATCAAACAATATGCTTCTAACTGCGTGTAGGAATTTTTCTAGGCCTGAAAAATAAAATGTTGCTCTAAATTTTTTTTCTGCCTGAAAAATCAAAAAAGAACATCTATTACATCCATTTTTTTCTTTGTTGGTTGTAAACATTTATAAACTTAACTCCGGAGAGGGATATATTTGAGGCTATATGTAATTATTTTTATTTTAGAATTTCTATATTGTACTATTGTTTTGAAGTTATGGCAGGAGGAGACGAAACTTAAAATGCTTGAGAGTTTTCACATTTTTATGAAACAGGTTGTTCCTTTTACTCCAAGTGCTGGTGTTCTTGAGTGGGTTAATGGAACTCTTCCTCTCGGTGAATACCTTATAGGGAGGTCAGTCAAAGAAAGACAAGTTTTGCTACACAATTCCTTGTTCTTTTCATCTATGAAGTAACTGATTCATGTTTTGAACCAACTATCCCAAAAGCTATTTGATGGAAGTATATGAATGGTTTTATATTTCCCCTTCTATCAAAACCCCTTTGGGCATGAAAGATGGACAATGCACTATTTATCCTACCTTTGCTAAAGTATGACATTTATTAGGGAACATGGATCAATATCTAAACCATATGGTCATAGACTAATACTATTATGCCATGAATGGCTTTATATCTAACAGTCTTTCTTGAACTTTCAGCATGAGAAATGGAGGTGCTCATGGTCGCTATGGAATGGGAGACTGGTCATTCCTTAAATGCCGAGAGCACATGGCAAATGTAAGAAAATAATATTTAAGTAATTGTGTGAACTTAGTAATGTTATATTGTTTGTTTCATAGGTTTCTAAAGTTATGACAATTTGAATTTATATTTGAAAAAAAAATTGAGGTTTACTATAAAATATAAAATTAGGACCTAAATTTGAATCCTACATAACTGGGCTGTAAGGTGAATATCCGAACTTCATAATTTCTATTTAAATAATGCCTATAGTCAATGTAGGACTAAACACACTCCCCCTTTAAGCTGTTATTAAGTCAGCCCAGCCAAGGGTGATTGCAATTGAGGCAATCTTCAAACAATATCAATTATAGTTTGTATTGAAATCGGTGAAGCTGTACTTTAGGTAATAATGTTGGGGATCTTATAGTGCTTATGCATTATCGAGTGAAATTCATTTTCAAATTCTTCACTATCGTTTTACTTATTCAACTATTAAACTATGCATTGTCAAATTGAATGCAAACCAAAACAAATTGAAAATACAGACTGATAGCATAAATATATATATATAAAAAAAATAAAAAAATAAAACTTTATTTTATACCTTTTCTTTTCTGATGTCAAATAGATTAATACTACGTTTGATGTTTGCTTGATAGGAGAGGGACAAGCGCAAAGCATTCCAGGAAGTTTGCAATAATTTCAGGTGTCTTTCCTTTCCTTATCTTCTAGAGGACTCAAATCATGTCATCCGCTTCTTTGCTTAATCATTTTTTCATGCAGGCCTGTTATGCATTACTTTTTCTTGGAGAGATTTTTACAGCCAGCTGAGTGGTTTGAAAAGAGACTTGCGTATTCTCGAAGTGTTGCTGCTAGTTCTATGGTAATAGCATTCTACTTTCCCATGCGTGCTTATTTTTTTCAATATAAGGAATCCGGTGTGCCTGTTGAAGGTTTTATACTTTTATCCCCAATTTTGAAGGAATATATCTACGGTTCTGCGATAGTGCAAGCATGTTGAAATGAATACTACTGACTTCTGATCTAGCCGTTCATATGTTGCCCACTCATATGATCACGATCCACCATTATATATGATTTCAGTTTTATTTTAAAATAGCCTTTTAATATTTTTTTTTATTGTCTGGAAATCACCAAAATCTCATCTACATTAATGTATTACAATCCTTGGTACATTTATTAGTTGATTCATATTCAGGTTGGCTATATCGTTGGCCTTGGAGATCGACATTCGATGAATATTTTAATTGATCAGGCAACTGCAGAGGTTGTTCACATAGATCTTGGTGTTGCTTTTGAACAAGGCTTGATGCTTAAAACCCCAGAACGGGTGTGTACTTTATAGTCCTTCAATTATGCACTTATTCCATAGTTCATCTGGATTGTTGTTATCACCTGTAACTGCTGGCAGGTTCCCTTTAGGCTTACAAGAGACATAATTGATGGAATGGGTGTAACCGGAGTAGAGGGGGTTTTTCGAAGATGTTGTGAGGAAACACTGTCTGTCATGCGGACTAACAAAGAAGCACTGCTAACGATTGTTGAAGTAATCACACTGCTGTCAATTTTTTGTTGTGTGAATCGAACTTTCATTTCTATAATCTCTTCCTAAAAGATGAGTGTCCTCTGCAGGTTTTTATACACGATCCTCTTTATAAGTGGGCTTTATCTCCTCTGAAAGCTTTGCAGCGTCAAAAGGTACAGTGTCTGCAGGTTTTTAGACTCTCTCATGTTATTTTCTTTATTTAAATAAATGTTCAGCATCTCATGAGTGTTCGTTGATCGTGGATAAATTAGCACTTATCATAAATTGTCGAAATAAGTATATAACAGGAATGCGAACGTAAATTAGCACTTAGCATAATGAAGTGGATATTCTTTTGGGTTCTCAATAATGTTGCTGATTGTAAATATATTAAACTTGTGTTACTTGATTTACATAATAAGGACTACAAGGAAATAAGGATGATTACCTTTTTCCTTTTCTCCACAGGATTTGGATGATGATTTTGATACAAGTTTGGAGGAACCACAAAATGATTACCAAGGAAATAAGGATGCTACACGTGCCCTTCTACGAGTGAAGCAAAAGCTGGATGGGTATGAAGATGGTGAAATGCGTAGCATCCATGGGCAGGTATTTTTGTTAAGTTGGAAAGATAAAACATATCAAAATGACTGGTGTTATGCTTTAAGAGTTTAACCTGTTATGTACATTGAGCATTCATATGCGACCACTCATACCATACAGATACATCCATCTAACTGGAGAATATAGTTTTTCAATTTCCATCCCATGAAAAAAAAATAATTATGGTTGGTACCTTTACTTGCAGGTGCAACAACTCATTCAAGATGCCATTGACTCTGAACGATTATGTCAAATGTTTCCTGGTTGGGGAGCTTGGTTGTAATTGACACCCTTCTTTATATCCCTTGAGACCCAATGATCTACTTCGTTGGACTTGTCCTCAATTTGTATAGTGGGACCAGTTTCTGTCCCTAATGAAATTTTGATTGGTGAGTTGTAAAATGGTTGTGTTAAAAACAACTTTGCTAGAAAATATCTCTTATTCATAATAAGTGGTGGTGTTCTTAGTTTTTATTGCTGATGAAATTTGTTAATTTTGGGGTAGAAAATAAACAGATTAGTTCGCCTTGTTTCACAATACAATGTTTATTATACGATTGTGTAAGAACCCGTTAAAATATAACTTCAAACTACATTTTCATATTATGCAATTAAATTTTGCTATCACAAACCTGCCCTAAATTACCGTGATACACTATCAAATATTTAAATCTTTAACAAGGCATAAGATGTGTGTTAGTAGGATTTAAAATATTATTTTCTACGTAATGGTCATTTCTTAACAATTTTTAATTAAATGAAATAGAAAAAATTAGACAAAATGAGAAAATTCTAAGGGAATATATTTTTTACGCTCCCCCGGAATGTATTATTTTATATTACACAACATAGAATGCACAATTTCAGATGCATTCCATGTTTCATAATTCATATTTTTGTTAAATATTTTTGTATAAATTTAATTTTTATATTATTATAATATTTTTTTAAAAATTTATATTTTTATTAAATTTTTTATTTAAGGTTACAATTAGTTTAAAATTAGAACAAAAATTTTAAGAAGAGAATATTTCATTGATCTAAAATTTTAAGAGGTTTAAGTTACATGTGATTTTTAAAATTTTGATATGTTAAAAAGTGTAGAGTAAAACCATTATTTTATGTAATTATGTAATTTTTAACCTTTTAAACATTATAATATTTATAAAAATTAAATTGGTCTCAATTTAAAGGGGGATAAAATTGTTTTAATTAAAAAAAATTGTAAGTAAATAAAATGAAAATAATGAATATAGGAACCAAATTTAATATAAAACATTAATTCTGAGATGTGGTATGTTGTTGGGTTGACAACATTTTACAAAATTAAAAAAAATCAAAAAATAACACGTGGTTGTCAGTTAATTACTGTTGATCATTTATATGGTGTTAGTAAAAAAGAACTAAATTGAATAAAATTGACGAAAATTAGAACTTGGTTGAATAAAAAAATATTATGACTAAATTGACAAAATTGAACGAAATAGGAACCAAAATATGTAATTTAACAAAAACAAAATCATAGTTATAGATTATAAATTGTAAAAATCCAAGAAATACATTTCAAAAAATGTATAATATGTGACCTAAGAGATAAAGTAAAGTTTAGTTTCTACATTGGCCAATTCAAAACTTGAAGTAAAACTTGAAGTAATGAAGATTGTTTTAGCAAAATGGATTGTCAATTTTTAAGTAAAATAAAAAATATTCATATGTTGATTGATATGGATAAAAATTATGATATCATGAAATGTGAGTCAACTATAGATGAATTAGTTAAAAGAGATTATATCGAAAGATGTAAATAAAATGTCATTATTTGTGTTGAAAATGTGACTATAGCATTACATACTTGAATAGGTATACTTAAGCTTGGGTTTGTTATTATCATATCAAGGTTGGTGGTTTCAAATGAATAAAGAAAATTTTAAAATGTTAGTGGATTCTACATAGGCTTGGAGGTGGTCATGGATGCATGACAAGGTACGATGGATTGTTCAAGTTGTGATGAATTTCAAAGGTGTGTTCAACATTTTGAAGTTGTTTGCCTGTAATGGTTATTATTTATTGAATATGTTAATGATGTACGATTAATTTTCATAAGGAAAAGTTTGTTGATGTATGCACATGTAAGGTGGGGCATTTAGAAAGCATCTAAAGTGACATACATATAGAAATGTCCTATTGTAGGTATGTGTAAGAGTGTAGACACATCATCAAGTATGATAATCATCTCACCAATAGGCAAATGGAACCTATTGTCTCTTTATGACATCTCTAAAAGTGCGTTTAACCCATTATTTGTCGTCTCAAAACTAATGTTACACAACCATACAAGCCAAATTTCTACACTACAACCTTAATTCAATCATTTATGACCCTAATTTATTTAACTTTCGATTATGGGACATTAACTTTAACTACCCACGATCCTACAAAAATATAATAAATTAAAATCATTGAATTAAGATCATCAATTGATCAACATATATTAAGGATCATCGTTCTTACTTTTCTTTTTGGTTTGATCTAAAATCAATCCAAATTGATAGAAAATAGGGGACATTGTTCTAATATTCAATTTGGAAAAGAATACTAACGTCACACTCAAGAAAAAAAGATAGGGTGAGTGATAATTTATGGGATTGATCACCACAAGTTTTCCTGATAAGATCAAATTTGGATTCTTATAAGTCAATACTCCTGAAAAGTTCACACAAAGAGAAAACTCAATTTTCTATCAAAATTCATATATATCTTCATCATAAGTGTATTACTTTATAGGATGAATTAGGTAAGCCTCTCTTAATTAGGTAATCTTTAATACTCACTAATGTTGTCTTAAATTTCCAATATATAGATTATTATTTTCCATATTTAATTAAAAAGATAAAAATTCCAACAACAAAAAGCTCAAAATTATTTTGACCTCCCAAGATGATATCATTTCCTCCTTCTTCAAAAAACATTCATCCTTAAATGTTAAGAATATGCTTCCTCCAAGAGAAACAAAATGTGAAGATCAAAGATCGTCATTTTATCAGAGCCAAGGTCACGAGTTATATTCTCAATGGACAATTGTTAAGGCGGAGATTGTTGCGAGTTGCACAATTGTCCCGTGGCGAGAGCCAGGTGGGTTGAGTCACACTCCAAATGTGTGATTTCTGGGGAAAGAATTGTTGAGGAGGAGATTGTTGCATGTGACATCAAAAGTCTCGTGGCAAAGGCCAAATGAGCCGAGTCATTCGAATATGGCTCTTGGGCTGTTAAGCTCTTAAGTAAAAAGAGTTGCGACTTGACTAATGGCTATAACTTTTGGCCTAGTGGTAAGCACTTGATCCTAACATTTTATTTCTTTTGCTTCCATCTCCTTCTCTTTAATTTATTTTGCTCTCATCTTCTTTTCTTTCATTTATTTTCTCTTAACTCTTATTGATTTCTTTTTTTCTTTACTAATTTTAATTTTCTCCATCTCTTTCATCACAATTACCAAGTCTTTTCCAATACTCATCAAGCATTCTCTCTTTATCTATATACCTTCTCTCTATCCTCATGATATGAGCTTGACACGTGGGTATTTTTTTTAAAATAAAAAAAATGAATTTTTTACAAAAATTTAAAAAAATTAAAAAAAAAGTCAAAAAATCAAAAAATAACACGAGGCAGTTATTGTCCACAATCCATTAACTATTTTACCAATGTTATCGAAAATAACCAAATTAAATAAAATTGACGAATATTATGACCAAATTGAAAAGAAAATAAAAAGTATGACCAAATTGAAAAAACTGAACGAATACTAGGAACAAATCACTATTTAATCAAAATAAAAATTTGAAAGTATAAAAGAAAACTCATTGAATATCAAGATTCATATCTCTGATTCCAACTGATGAGAAAATAGGGAGACTGTTTGAAGAAGGATATTGATGTCACACTCAAGAAAAATAAGAAGGTCACTAATAATTCATGGGGTTGATCGTCACAAATGACCCTTATAAAATCAAATTTGGATTCTTATAACTCAAAACTCCAAAAAAATTCTAACAAAGACAAAAATCAAATTTTTGACAATATTATATATATATATATATATATATATATATATATATATGTGTGTGTGTGTGTGTGTGTGCGCGCGCGCGCGCATTCTTATTAAAGAAGACCTTATCACATTATATTCCTCATATATCCCTCGTATTATAAGATAAATTAAAGAAGACCTCCTTATTTCCACATCAATTCTCAATAAGTAATCTTTAAACTTCTTAATGATGCCTTTAATTCCCATTATATGGATTAGAATTGTGAAAATGGGTTGGAATCTGTGAGCCAACCCGACCCTCCATGGGTTCGGACCGAGTTGGGTTGAAAAGTTTTTACAAATTTCAGTACGGGTTAATTTTTGACTCGGCCCACCAAAAACTCGGCTCACCCGGGTTGAACCCTGTGGTGAGTCGGGTTGGCTCACCAACCCACAAATAAAGGGTTACATAAGTGTTTTTATTAATTATGTTAGACTTTGCATTTGGGTCATGTTAGGTTTTTTTTTTTTTAGCCAATACATTGGTAATTTGTATTTTTGTAATATTAGTTTGTATTTGCAGTTTAACATCATTTTAGATTGTATTTGGATTATATTGAACTTTATTTAAATTTTAATCAGAATTATAATTCAATTTTTTTTATTGAAGAAAAAAAATGCATTTTTTTTAAATAAGTGGGCTAGCGAGCTAACCCGTTTAACCCACTAATTCGTGTTGGGCCAGGCTGGGTTCTAATTTTTTTGGCTCGCTAAGTGAGCTAGGTTGGATTGGCTCACTAAGAGACCAACCCATGGTGGGTCAGGCCGGGCCAGGTGTTCCATTTTGACAGCTCTAATATCGATCATAATTTTTCATATTTAATTAAAATGATAAAAATTACAAAGAAAACTAAAAACTGCATTGGCCCCTAAGATCATATCACAAGTAGGTATTGCTTACCCCATAGGTATTTCCTGAACTCGTTCTCGTTTTGACGGGGAATCCTCGCATTGACTCTGTATGGGTGTGGAGAATCCTCAACATTTTCAATTGGGTATGAAGAATGGGATGTACATATTTGCTTCATCCTCATCCACATACCCACCATAATACTCGTCCCTGTTTAATATTCTCTCAAATTATTTTTAGGACACATTCAATATTTTTTTAATATTTTGATATTGTTGTTTATTTTTATCATGTGGAATAACATTTTGATATTTTTTATATAATTATTTTTTATTTTTTAACTCATTACTATACTATAATTTTGTCACTGTAATTGTATAAATAAATTTTATTTACCATAATATAAAAATTTAATATAGTTGCCATTAATTTATTTTATCACCATCCAACATATATTGAAATTTAAGAAATGCAAGATCTATGTTAAAATTCTATAATTATTAGTTCAATCTGCGTGATTTTGATCAAGTGGTGTATTATAACTTTTATTAGAGTAGAAATAAGATATTCATTAGAATTTAAAAAAATTGAAGTAAACGGACATTTAAAAACTCTTTTTAATTTGAATATATGTTTTTCTTTTATATATTTTCTTAAAAATATTTTTAAATTTTATCAAGTAGGTTTCGTTCATGTTTGCAAATTTAATAAATGTTTTGATTCTCATAAAATTTTATTTAGTATTCTAATTTTAAATATATACAACTCTAATTTCTTTCTAAATATTTCATATTAAAGAAACAACTCTCCTCTTAATATTGAATATTTGATAATATTATGTTTCCTTTATCGTAGTTTTCTATTATTTTATAAAAATTAATTAATAAATATTGAAACAGTAAGAAATCGAGTACGAGTATGGGTACGAGTGTATACTCGTTACCTAATAGGGATGAGGATGGAACAAAAGTTTGATACTCGTTGAGTTTGGCTATGGGAATGGGGATGAATTTTTTGTATGTGGATGGGTATGGGATAGTGAAACCCGTCCCCATCCCATTGTCATCCCTAATGACAAATGGTCTTGTACAATAAACTTTTTCTTTTGAGTTATTTTGTTCTTGATTAAGGTTTGTAATTGGGGTTTTAATTATAAGATTTCACAAGATGTTGTAAGATATCTTGTAGGAATCAAGATATTGTCATGTGTCATTGTTAGGGAAAAAGTCAATACCTTATGATTTTGTCAAGTACCGAAAATAGCTAAGTGTAAAAACATCATCATGCTTCATTTAAAAAAAGATGTTTGGAATGAACAACAAGTCCAGTAATATATAAGTGTTTCATCAGACAGATGATACATATATATATATATGATAAAGCGTGAATGCTCTCAAATGATGAAACACATATGAGTAAGCTAACATCATACTACACAAATAACATATAAATGTTTATGCTATATTGGAGTTAATGTCTACCACTTTCATCTGTCAAAGAGATTCGTTGGCCAAAGGATAAGAGACATTAAAATATCTCTCGAGAAAATAGCTAAATTTGTTTTTTTTCACTAAATTTCTAAACAACACATTGTCAACTCTTGAAGAATTGTCAACTTCATATGCCAATGCACTTTAAGATGAATCAAGTAAATGCATGCTACTAAAACGGTAGATAAATACATATAACTTTTGGAAAGTTGAGAAAATGAAGAAATAGCATTATTTTTTGCATGGAGTAATGCCTTAATCATTATCATGCTTGTGAGTCTAAAGAAGACGCTAAAAATGAACTAAAGTTGCTCAAATGCCAAAAACTACACAACTTTTTTTTTTACATTTTATATAATGATCATATATCAAAACGAACATTATTAGTATCCATCAACAAGTTAGAAGGAATAATACTTAAATCCTATATACACCAACAAATGGTGATCCTCACCTAATAAGTTAAAGTGTGATCAAAGATAAGAAAAAAACAATAATTCTCTACATATTAGCCACAAGTGGTTGTTTGATAAATAATATTCGATTATTAATCGAGAGTAATTGTTGTTAAAAGAACACTCATTTAAACCAAAAGCGTGTTGTGGAACAATAATTGCTTGAGCCAAAAATAGCTTTGTAAAAGAGTACTTGAATAGGGTCAACTACGAGCTGAAAGATAACTTGTCCTAAGCCAAGAAAGACTTGCGAAAAAACAAATGTTTGGTTAAGCCAAGAGTAGCTTGTGAAAGAATATTTGGTTGAGCCAAAAGTGGCTTGGAAAAGAATACTTCATTGAGCTAGGAGTGGCTTGGTAAAAAAGTGCCAACCAAGAGTGGCTACGAGTCCAAATAATACTCAAGGAGTTAGTCAAGAGTGGCTATGATCTCAAAGAATACTTGTATTGTACTTCATTATGTTAGCCTTCTTAGTGAAACTTAATCGACTATTTGAAAATGGACGTACTTTGTGTGATAAGACGAACCAATATAAAGATATAATGTGTATTATTACAAGGCCTCTAGTATTCATGAAAGAAGATTATCCTTACTAGATGAACAAATGAAAGTGTACATCTAATTCACCCTATATAGGTTATGGGGCATCATAACCAAATGAAACATAGAGATAATGACCCTTGAGGAGGATTAGACTCAGTGAGAAATAGATATTTAACAAAAATTGCATGCTTAGATAAACCAAAGAGACATGGAACTCCTCAAAATGCAAATATAACGAAATAATAAAGGATAAATCTGACTCAAGCTCCAACTCTGAATCAAACATAGAGAAGAGTAACTCTTGCCAAATGGTTAGCATAGACACATATGTAAATTTGAAGTCCATCTTTGAGTCTTCCTTCATTGTTAATCCCTTATCATCCGATGATGATGAAGATGAGAGTGATCACTCTCATAAGAAATCTCATATAAAGTGCTAGAGCACATCTAAGGATGTTCTAAATCTTAAAAAAAATTTAACTATATACTTCTTGAAAATGAAAAACTTTTCCAACACAAAACTACATTTGATAATGAGACGTACATTTTGCATCAAATAAACTAAGTTTGAGTTTCTTAAAGAAAAAAAACAAGCGGGGTAATCATTTTTCTAAAAGTTTGACTGAGAGCACTAAAACTTCAAATCCTCTATCTTCCAAGATCAAACATTTTTCATGTATATCCAATTTAAGGACCACACTTAAGAGACAATATAAGCCCTTAAAAATTATAAAAAAAAAACTCAAGAAAATGGGTTACCAAAAGAGGAAACCTCTAAGAGACAATATATAATTATTAGTGTCTGTACACAAGTAAATTTATGAAACTCTAAAGTTACGCCAATTATATCTCATTAGATGCAAAAATCATTAATTTATTACTTGTCATATAAAACTATTGTCTAAATATCACTTATCAGACCATAATTGCAAAAAGTGCTTTAAAGCACAATTCAACCTTCTCTTTTTATGTTTTTTTTTCCTATTTTCATAATAATACTTCTTGTTTTTCTTGTAAGGTACCAGTAAAAACTTAAAATTAGTGGATTGGTTTAATCGAAGTGATTAAGCAACTGACAATACTCTTTATTAGGGTGACTCGGTATAACTTTTGGTGTCATTTTCTCTCTAACGTCTCTTACAACAATTAAATTCATATTACATGGTTAGGAAAGATTAAATAAAACTAAAAGTAATATTTTCTTAATCTAAAACTGATTTTTCTAAAGCATCCATTGATTTAAAGACAATTCTTCAATCATTTGGAAAATGGTTTTAAATTATTTGGAAGTTCAACTCAATCAACTTCTTGAGCTTTAACATTACTTTAAGGCTTAATTACTCGCATCATACTATTTTGGTTCGAAAATTTTAAAATGGTACCCACTTTGAACTTTGTCTCAATTTAGTATTCAAATTCGTAATGTGCATCAATGTAGTACCCTCCGTTAAGTCTTTGCAAACGCCATTAACTACCTTGTCACGTGTCAGCCTCTGGTTTTTTTTAATTTTTTAATTTTTCTTAAATTTTTTTAATTTTTTTTTAATTTTTAATTTTTTTTTTTAAAATTGTCACGTGTCAAATCCTTGATGTGACACATAGCATCGTCAGTGACACGTGGCAATGTATCGCCACGTGACAAGGTACCTGCCAAGTGTCATTGTCTTCATTTCAACTTAGTCCTCGTATATGTCTATTTGTTTCAATTTAGTACCCATACATGTTTATTTGTTTCAATTTAGTATCCGCTCTATTTGTTTCAATTTTGTCTGAATATTTTTTTACAAAATAGAGAAATATTATGTCTCCCTTAAGACCAAATTTATTATTTATATAAATGTTATATTTATATTTATTATTAAAAGTGACTTATAAAATTAAGTATTGAAATTTATATTAAAGTTAATAGTAAAAGTCATGAATAACAAATTTACCAAAACTGTGTTATTCATGAGTATAACAAATATCATTGTAACAAAACATAAATATGTTATTCATGACTTTTACCATTAACTTTAATATAAATTTCAATACTTAATTTTATAACTAAT
>Ga0099823_1000388_pt1 | contig 28049 bp, 5 predicted proteins | sample CowpearedBW_FD_76831 | JGI IMG/M metagenome (GOLD analysis project Ga0099823, IMG submission 76831) | Root nodule microbial communities of legume samples collected from California, USA - Cow pea red BW | ecosystem: Host-associated > Plants > Roots > Nodule | place: USA: California | collected...
ATTTTTAGAAAGTTAACAAAATTAAGTGTTAATGTGTAATATCTTTATTCAATAGTAAGGTGTCAAGGTAAATGCAATAGTGAAATTTGTGATTGAACTTTATGCACATGGCATCATATGAAACCTTTTTCACATTAATAGACACCGACCAAAAGAAGTTTTTTACTTTTTATTTTATTTTTATAATCACTAGTGAGTTATAATATAATATAGTATTTTGGTGTACTGAATTTTTGGTACATTTTCACTTATTTTTTATTAACATTTTGTCCTTTATTTTATAAACCAGTATTCCACACACGAGTGATTAACATTATTGACTCTTTTTTTTTTTGGTAAAAAAGGAAAACATTCATTATTTAAAATAAGTCGAAGAAAAACCATCAATAACATATTAAAGGTGTACATAACAAATAATACATAAGCATGTTATGTAATAAAAATTTTCTGGTAAATTCAGCTAGTTTGTCCAAAAAGAAGGTTAAGAAAAAGTTAATTTTAATAGTTTTATCTAATACATTTACTGAAACATTTAAAGAAAAAAAAAAAAAAACTATTTGTATATATTTAACAGTTTCATAAAATACTACTAAAATTTTTACATTAATGAGATTTTTTTTAATTTGCAAATTTATTAAAAAAATTTACAAGAAAACATTCTTTTCATTTTTTTTTAAATCTTAACAGATAATTTTTTCATAAATAATTATTTTCTACAAAATTATAAAATTTGTAAGTATTTCTTATAAAATTTATTGTGAAAAATATTTTATCAAAATATTTTACAAAATAATTAACAACAATTTTTTATAATTTTTTTAATAACAAATTTATAAGTATTTTAAAATAAATTAAAAAAAATGTTTTGAGATTTTTTTATAGTAAAAAATATTTAAAGTTGGAAAAAGAAGAAAAAAACTATTTCATGTCCCCTGGAAAACAAAGAACTGGTTTATCAAAGAATAATTTTTAAAATTAATGATTACAATTTATAATTTTTAAATGTCTAACATGATCACGCTTTATAACTTAATTTCGTATTTCTTTCTTTATAATTTATAATATAAGATTTAAATTTAATATCATATTTATTATTTTTTAAGAGTCAATCCACAGTGCAAAATTGCAATGATTATTTAAATTAACAAAGCTTTAAATCTTTATTATTTAAAATTCGATATTCTAACTATTTGAAGTATATGATAGATGAGTATTCAATATTTCTTTTTCTACCCTACACATGTATACTAGTAGACAATATCGTATTTAATACGTAAATAAATTCTTTCAGATCTCAACATGCCGTGTATCGTTACTTGCAAGAATACGTCCTTTTAGGTGACACGTATGGTTGAAATATTAGATATTTTTTAGTAATTTATTATAATTTATTTTTTCAATAGTTTGATGAAAATTAATTTCAAGATAGTTAGTTTTATATGGACACAATATAATTAGTTTTTCGCAAGAAAAGTTGAAACTTAAAGTTAATTATATATTGCAAATTCTTAAATAAAACAACAAATTATTTATAATATTTTTATTATCTAAATTCAAAGACACTCATATATAAATGACTATAAATAGAGGATTCTTTCCATCTTAAGTATATATTTTATTTTTTGATATATCTTTCAACTTATCTAAACTTTTTTCTCTCGCACGATTAATTGAAATTATTTTAATGTTAATAATTTTGCATACTAGTTGAAACATGGTACTAAATCAAATCAATTAACAGTGACAGATACAGATCTCAATAAATAATAAAAAAATAAAAGAAAATTGCAAAAAACTGTGTACAGATTTTTTTTTTGTTTGAAAGCGAAAACCGTGTGTCGTTAAGTGCACGAAACAACGGTTACTACCGTCTATGTCGGTAGGAAAAAAAATTAAATTCTATACTTATCTTTTCGACATTCAATGCACGAGTTTCGGAGTCTATAAAAGTTTAATTTTGAAAACTTTGAAAATAAATTATATTATATATACTAGTGGAATATGTTAATGTGTGTTATCTTTTATTAATCGTAGATAATTATTTTAATTTTAAAAAATAACTAAATTTAAATAAACTGTGATTTATAAAGATAAAATGATAAAATAATTATTGTAATTAAATAATAACTAAATTTAAGAATTAAATATATATTTTTTCATTAATTTTAGTAAAAATTGAAATTAATCTTGTTTAAATATTTTAGACCAATTTAGTCCTACATATTTTAAAATTTAATATATTTAGTTCTTTTAATAAAATTTAGTTAAGTTTATTTGACATTTCAAACACATTTTTTTATTTAATATTGAAGTGAATATAAATAACTCAAATAATTATGAAATGTTCGTTTAAAAATCAATTAAACTTAAAAAATTGGTTAAAAAAATTAAATACACTAATTTTTATAATTGAGGGATTAAATTAGTTAAAAATTCTAAAAATGAACTATTTCCAACTTTTACAGAAGGATTAAAAACATATTTAATCCTAAATTTAATTAATAATTATTTAAAAAAATATTTATTTTAATTTAAAATAAGGATCACGTAAATAATAAATTTAAGAAAAAAATGTGTATACGAAACAAAATTTATATACAAGTATAGAATACAAAAGATTGGACTTAATCGAGTTTGCAAATGATAAAATAAATGGAAAAAGAAAATATTTAAAGCAAGAGAAGGAAAGTGAAACTTAAGAAAAATTTTGCATTCATTTTTGTTAATTTTTCACTATTTTTTTAATTTAAAAGCATCGTTTTATAATTTTTTAATATAAACAATTTAAGCTTTTTTTATTTTCAAACATGATTAATATTCTTAGTTCAAATAGTTTGTATCAGTAATAATTTGCTATTTGGAAAATAATCTTCTGATGTATATTATTTATTTTAAACATGCATGTTAAATTATTAGCTTCAATTATATTTTAACCAATTAATAAATTCTGATATTTTCAATTAATTTATTATTGACGGTTTAAAATATCTTTTATTGTTATATAAACTAGCGTACACACATCACACGTCAGTGATGTATATGCAAATTTTGTAAATATACATATGATATTATAGTAGTAGAATGATAATGTAATGTTATTAAATGAATATATAAAATAAAATTATTTATTAAAAATAAAGTAAAATATATAAAAGAATATGAAAAAATAATTATTGATAAATAGAGAAACAAAATCAGAAATAAACTATTTTACAAAAAAATTTGTAAAAATAATGATTAATTTTTAAAAATTTAATAAATAATATATTTTAAAAAATAAAATTGATATTTTAAAATGTACACACAAAAATGAAAAATCTCTAGGTATATTTTTTTTTGTATATTTTTTATAGATACACTGTTATTTGTATTTTGTCATAAATTAAGTTACACTGTCATTCCTAATTTGCCATCATCATTACATGATTCAACTATTAATTTTGTCTTCTGTTTTTTAGTTCATCAATCAATTAACTTTTCCACTTTCCAATCACTTTTATCTAGACAATCAATTTGTTATTTTACTCTCCAATAATGAATTCACTGACATGTTAAAAGTGATTAGAGAGGAAAAAAAAAGACGATTTAATCAAAATGTTGGAGATAAAAAAAGTGAAATAAATAATCAAATCATCCAAATGGTAATAAAATTAAACCGCACAAATACTTAATTGAAAATAAAAAATATTATAAATATTTCACAAAATGAAACTTTTTTAATACACTCATAATAGTTAAAAGTTAGTAAACCCTAATTCTTTTTAAAATTTATTTATACATATCTAAAACAATATAATAGCAGCTTCTTCTTACAGGTTCATAATCTCAACTTACACTCTTAAACTTCTATATTCTAAATATAAAAAATCATATTCCAAATTATACAAGATTTAGTTTTTGTATTTTAGATTATATTTTAAAATATAAAATAAAAAAATACATTTTAAATTATACTAGTTTGCAATACAAAAGTACTGGAGGTGCGGAAGGAAATTATGGAAAAAGTTGCTGAATATAATATGCTACAAGATGAGCCCAATAGTTAATGTGCACATGAGCCCAAAACAAAATTGAACCAATGATTTAACCTTCCATTATTTTGGTGTTGACATAAAAAGCTCTTTGCTGCTTCATGTACGTGAAGACAAAAACACATCCCTCTAAAACAGTATTTAAAAATCGTACATAAAATAAAAAACTTAAGGGTCAAATTATATTTTTAGCAACTGTATAATAATTTAATTAATAAATTATTATTAAGGGATTCCGTTAATTTAATTATAACAATTATAAAAGGTAAATAGACAATTACTAACTTATTTATAAAATTAAAAAAAAATGTGAAAATGGGGATCGAAGAAGAGTAAATAAATGAAAGAAAAAAAATGTTTGAATTTTAGAATTTGAAAAATAGGGTTAATCAACATATTATCTTTGTCAACAACACCAAGATAACATACAAATAAACCTTTTTTAAAACTATTTTGGAGGATAAAGTTCCCATCAAATATTTTCTTCTTTGAAAACTAATTACAAATGAAAGAAAACAAGGAGAAACATACAACCAGTAGTACGTGACTACTTATGCCTTTTTGGTAATCAGGCTCAAGAATTTAGTAGTCATATTTTCTTTTTCATATAACTTCTCTTATTCTATTTGAATATCATATCATGATTGACTAAGTATTATAAACAAATTTATTGTTTTGAAGTGGGTACTCATCAAAGCTTCACATTGATTAAAGTGAAAAAGAAAAAAGGTAAGAAACTACTATGAATTTATTTTAGAGGTACTCTCATAGCTCAATAAGTTTATTAAGTGTATAGGAGGTTTGAGTAGTTATGTATTGCCCTTTTTTCACAAAAACATTGCATGAGAAGGATTTGTAATTTTGTTTACAAAAAATTATGTTGAGCAGAGTAAATATTATGTGTTGCACTTTTTTAGAGGAGGCTAGTGAATCATTTATTTAAATTTGTGTAACGGCTTCGTTGAAGTTGGATATCCCTTTATTTGATGGGAGAATAAATTTCTTTTTGTGGATATGCACAATTCAAGACTATTTGGTACAAAGTCTAAATTGTGTTTTAGAAGAGAAAAACATACTGAAATAAAATATTCAAAGTAGAGTACAATCCAAGAAAAAATAATGAGTACAGTTAGATTGACATTATTTCCACAAATTGAAGAGATTGTGTTGAAAGAAACTTCTCAGTGAACTTATGAAATGTGTTGGAAAATAAGTTTGTGTCAACATGTCCAACCAATCGACTAATGATGAAAATGGATTTGCACTAGTTAAACATGGAAAATGGAGGTAATGTGTTTGATCATATTAACCAATTCAATGAATTAGTATATAGAATTATGAATGCAGGAGACAAGAGTATTATAGATGACAAACATACATTACTTTTGTTGGCTTCACTGTCTAAGTCTTATAAGTCATTAGTGTAGTAAACATTAGTTGAAAAGAGTACAATATACCCAAATGATGTGGTGAGATCTTTGAATGAGAGTCAACAAATGATGGGTTAGAAGGTTAAGTATTACTAGCTAAAGGTGGGTTAGGAAAGAAGTATGGTTGCCAACCAGGTAAATTTCAACAAATGATATAGTACTATTTAAAATCATTATTGTGGAGAGTTTGGTGACATACAAGTTAAATGTGTAGAATTCAAGGACTTACGATACATGAAGGAAATAATATAGAAATATAAAAGTGTTCATCTTGTAAATATAGTCAATCACGAGGACAATCTTTTAAAATGTGAGAATTTTGGTGAAGGAGAATATATATTTATGAGATATGTATTCATTAAAGTCTCACATTGACTAATATGAAGAAGGAAAAGGTAGGAAACTACTATAAAAATATTGAGTTGATTTGAAATTTATTACCACAACTCAAAGTTATTATGTGTATAAGGAACTTGGGTAGTTATATATAGTTATATATTATTGAAGAGTTTACGGTTTGTGGTTTGTCCACAAAAGATTGTATGATAAAGATTTGTAATTTTGTCCTCAAGGAGTTGTAAGAGAATATTTGTTGTTTTTGTCAAAAAATTTATTTGTTGAATAAGTGCTAAAAAATGTTAAATATATTATGTTTTTATTTAGATATTTGTTTTTATTTATTGGTGTGATTATGTCTGAAGAGATTATTTTTTTATTGTGAGTTTCCAAACAATATTATATTAGGATAGCATATCAATTTGTTGTGTTGTAACTATTTGGATATATAGGAATAATATTATTTTTGTACAACCTCAACTAAATTATTCTATGGTTAATTTAAATTTAGATATTAGGTGTGACTAAAGACAAGAAGTTTCAGTAATTTCATTTCTAATGGATAAATTATGAACTAGTACAATTTTTCACCTCTATAGATCACTACCACGAGTTACTATACCATGCAGCAATTACTCCTTTCTCTTGAGTTACACTAAGAAAATCTGCACTCGAAATTGGACAAACTGTCACCATGATCATCTTATTGGTATTATTGTCGTCTATCAATCATGAGTAACTAATTAATCAATGCCATTAATTACAGCTAATTAAATGCAGTGATAGATACAGCTATGATCCATGATTATCTCATGCTTAATAAACGAACAGAGCATACCAAATCTAGGTCGAGAGAAAAAGACACGAGTTGGGCTACATAGCTAGATAAGTTAAGAGGCAATAACATTAGAGGAAAGAGTTGAAATTATAAGTTAGTTTCATTAGGTATATGGATCCTATATAAGAACTTGAACTTAACTTCTCAAGGTTACACAAACTAAGCCTTGAATTGTCAAAAAGTCTAGTTAATTTGGTAAGATATTTTTCCCTTAAGAAGTGGGTAGCGGATACCTGTCAGAATCAAGCATCAGAATTTGACAAGGCAAAGAGTTAGGCCAAGATTGTCCAACCAAATCAATGACCTTAAACAATTGACCTAAACACTGTAGTTAGTTAGTTCCTCAGTAAGGTGAGTTTAATAGTAAAATCACTATAATAACACTATGTAGAGAATCCTGTTAGGTTACAGAAGAAGAAGTTTCACTGGGGAGATACAATACTAATGAGACCTGAGCTCAACCACATAAGGAATTGACACCACTCTCAACCCAAAACCTTAAGTCAATGGGTTTATGGGTCTTTATTTTTATTCTTATACAGTGCTCTATTTTCTCATTTCTAGCCAATATGGAACTTAGACTTATACTTGGATTCCTAACAAATCCAAATTCGTTATTATCTCCTTGTTCTTGCAGTAGAGTGATGAAAAAGTGGTTAGCAGAAGAAGCAGTGGTTAATGTTAGAAATTCAAGTTTAAGTCTAAGTCCTACGTTGGTTAGAAATGAGAAAGTAGAACACTATATAAGAATAAAGATCCATAAACCTATCGCTTTAAGGTTTTGGGTTAAGAGTGATGTCAATCTCTGATGTAATTGGGCTCATGTTCATTGGTGTTAAATCTCCCTAGTAATCCTCTCTCGAAAGACTCGACAGTGATGAAACCCCCTCTATGGACCTAACAGTTAAACTGGTGTGCAGTGTTAAAGTGTGTGCATGTGCAAATGGGTGATGCAATCCCAACTTGTAATAAAGGGGACTCACACACCTTTGAAGCTATGAGGAAGCATGCACGTTACCGTGGAGGGTTCAACCCCGCTAGCTTCTTTATGAAGCCATAAATAATGCTTCTTGTACTGTGTCACTCGATGTTTACATCACATGTGCTGTAACTTTTTCCATTACAGTGAAAACACGCACGCTATGTGCTCCATCCAGTTAGGTAGTTACCTTTTTTGAGACACCACTCTTCATACAACTTGCCACTTTATGCAACAGGACCACCCCTCTCTTTCGGCAATCTCAGAATAATAATAAAAAGACAAAAACTAACAATACTCATCACAACCACACAACGTGTAAAACTTTTTACTACACTATTTTCTGCAATTTAGCATCTCACCATGAGTACAATCTTCTTTTTTGAGCTGTTTACCGAGACTCCAAATCGATTAAAGATAAAATCAATTCACAGTACATAAATAGCTACAAATTTTACCTTACAAGTTGGTCGACTAAAGATAAGATTAATTCACCTTATATAAATGGTTGCAAACCTTACCTTATAGGTTGGTCGACTACAAATCAAATCAATTCACAATATATAAGTAGATATGTTAAAAAGTGGACTTTAAATCTAATTCAACCTTGCAAAACCAGCTTGTAAGATGAGTTTTGCACCCATGTATATACTTTAAATTGACCTTATCTCTAATTGATATAGGTTTTCTAACACTCTTTCGTGCCGAGGTACATACATCTCGAATATGAAACTAGAAATTAAGGCGTGGTTCAATAACGGACTTTAATCCATGATTATGATACCATGTTAAGTAGTGGATTTTATGTCTAACTCAATCTTACAAGACTGACTTATAAGGCTGACTTATAAGGTTGAGTAAGATTCTACTTAACAATACGCACACTAACTTGAATTTGAGACTTTTGATTCATGAGAAATCTCACCTAAGTTTATCACATGTTGGGGTGATGATTGACTTTATGTAACTTTAGATGAAATCCAATGTATTTTCTGAATGAAAGTTAAGGATTAATTTATTGAAATAATGAGAAGTGAGCATCTTGAGATTGATCTTTGATCACGTGCTTAAACTAAGATTATCTGACAAAAGTGTATATAGTTTTAAGTCCACATATGAACATGCAGCATTATAAGTTCTAGAGATAGAATGAATGCAAATAAAGTCACACACGTGCATTCCTCAAACGTGATTGTTAGAGCTAACTCCATTTATCTGCAGCATTTCCTAATTTGGAAGGAATTTCTTTGTGTTAAGAATTTTTCACTTATCAATGCAGAATAGCTCTTTTCCTTAACAACTCCTGCACCTAGTTCCTTGTATCCACAGGATTGGTTTTAAATCTGTATAAGCAATATATCAGAGTTTTTTTTAGTATATTCATATGCTGTTCTGATAGTGTATCAGTTCATTGCATTTGTGCAGCATTTTCCCAACAAAAACAAGCATGCTCTCGCACCTCTGTTTGCTTTCTGCAGACTTAATTTTCCTTCCAAAGAAACTTTTGTTCTGATAGCTGAAAAGGTGAAATTAGATCAATCAATGTGCGGTATCTAATATTGGGGAGAAGATGGAAAAAGCAATAACAAATCTGAAAAAAATGATGGAGTGTGCTATATGCACAGCAATGATAGCATCCTTAAAATCCATACACTTATTGGGCAAGTACATCTACTACAAGCACCTAAATTTAACTAGATCCAAATAAACTTAGTTTAACACTCAAACTTTTATACCTATATATTGTACACATCTTGATACAGTGTATGATAATCTAAGTGTGAATCTAAATCTTATACCGTGTAAAAATGACATAGTTAAACATTACATAAGAAAAGAAATACTCAAACTCAAAGTTTTGAGATTTCGGATTGAAAGTGGTGTCAGTGTCTTATCTGAGTTAGATTTCGGTATGAAAAAAGACCCATCATTCTTTAACCTGAAGAGATGAAATGGTCCTCTTTGTACCGATAAACCAACCTTTTGTGTTACTTATCTCCTTTTTTGTATTCAAAATTACTGAATGATTTTGTACTTTTCATGAGATTTATTCAGGGTGACTTTGGCAGTGTGGTGGTATACAGAATAAAGGAATTTTCAGAGCAAGGACCAACGGTTGCCAACTTCATGCAACTGACATTCACTTCCAAATCATGCTGCTGCCGAACTGAAATCACTGTAGAAGGACAAGAACCATATATAGCAAAGCAAATTATAATGTCAACCAATAAAAAATCATGCACGTTTTGACGTTTAACTTATAGAGTAAAAGTTAACAACCTAAGTGACAAATTATGACACTGGACCAGTGTAAAAACTTTACACTATTAGCTTATGTATTCATGTCTGCTTTATATACATTATATACTCATTTTCCTGTACAATAATATGCTCTGAAGCTTAAACTTCAGTTATGGTTGGGTAGTGACATCACAATCAATGAGCTAAGCATATCATAGTTTGAAAATTAATGGTATTCGAGTTATTATATTTCAGTGGTCACTAACAGTCACAGTCACCAACATATGCCTTTTACGTGTACGGTCCACTTGAGTAATACGAGTGGAGTGAAGCATCTGAAAGTTCAGTATTATATCTGTAAAGAAAACTGAATTGGCTATTACTTTTGAGCTAACCAAATAAGATAGCAGTTTGTGTTGTTAACCTTTTTATATCCTATAATTGTAATCCCTTCTCTAAGTTGTATCATCACAGTGAAGGACACTCCATGCCTTTATAAGGTTGGAAATCTCACATTGACTATAAATAAGACGAGTTTATAATATATAAGTGGATGTAAATTTCATTTTGAAGTTGAGTTAAACTTAAAGTCTTTGTTCTTAGCATGGTATCAGACCTATGAATTTGAGTTTATTCTAACGAGATTTGTTGTTTATTAGGTCTATCAAATCACTTGCTGCTCGGATGTCTTTAAAAATGTACTAAAAAATTTATAATTTGATCTTTGGTTTGGGAAATCCTACCGAACCAAAATCACGTGTCCTTTTGTGGATGTAGCCTTGAATTACTGCATCATCACCCTGTGCTTTATAACTCGCCATGTCTTTCACATTCTTTGTCACAAATTCCATATCGTTCTTTATCTTTCTCTCTCTCCCTTTGGTAACACTGCATAGTTTTTGGCCAACATGGTGCAATCAAGGAAATTCAGAGGTGTGAGGCAACGCCATTGGGGCTCGTGGGTTTCTGAGATTCGTCACCCATTATTGTACTCTCATCAAACTCATCCATATTTTCAATTATTTATTTCTTCCACTTCAAAACAAAAATTAGAAAAGTATCATAGTTTTTTCTCTTCTTTGTTTTTTAATCATCATCCTTGTTCCCTTATTGATCATTAGTTGAGAGAGGTTTCAAATTGCAGCCAATGTTACAGTCATGGTTTCTGTCAGAATCCATGACATTGCAAGAAATTGCCTCAATTGTAGCCACTACACGGTTGCACAGATTTCCATAAACCATTTTAAAACCATTATAGTATCTGAATTAATTGAAATCGGTGGCATGAGTATCCGTGCATATATAATACATAATAATGTGCATTGAATGTGAGAGTCTCATTACTTTGCAATTTGTGGTGTTTGAATAGGAAAAGGAGGGTGTGGCTTGGGACATTCGAGACAGCTGAGGAAGCAGCAAGAGCATACGATGAAGCAGCCATTTTGATGAGTGGAAGAAACGCTAAAACAAACTTCCCAGTTGGTGAAAACCAAGTGGTGAATCACACTGCTTCATCTTCTTCCTCCTCCACCACTACATTGTCTGCAGTTCTGAGTGCAAAGCTCAGGAAGTGCTGCAAATCACCCTCTCCTTCCCTCACTTGCTTAAGACTTGACACTGAAAATTCCCACATTGGGGTGTGGCAGAAGAGAGCAGGCCCTCGTTCTGACTCTAGCTGGATCATGATGGTTGAGCTGGAAAAAAGGAATAGCGACGTTGATCATGATCATGATCATCCCCATGACCATGATCATGGTCATTCTAACCATGACTATGATCGTGATTATGATCATGATCAAGATCAAGGTCCTTCTTCTAATTCTGAAGTTCCTGTAGTTGATCATCATGCCCCAGAAAAGATAAAGCCTGAGGAAGGTAATGGCATAGATGAGGAGCAGAGAATGGCTCTCCAGATGATAGAGGAGCTTCTGAATAGGAATTGAGGTGTATGAACATCCTCATTCCAACACTGCTATGGTTCATTTTCACTTAGTTTCTTTGTCCCACCACATAGAAAAGGATAGTGAGAGTGGTACTGCATTGATTTGGTGAATGAGGATGTTAAGTTTAATGTTTGTGGCTGTGAATGTCTCCAATGTGTGTGTAACTACCTACTACCTAGTTCTGTTCAAACTTCTTTTTATTTCCTCTGTAAAAACTATTCCTTGCTTTAAATATTTTTTATGATATCTCTTGTTATGAATGCATGAATGTATGAATGAAATGATGAATAACTTTTAGCTTTTTAAGAGATGACAAATTGTTTCATTCTGAACATACATTCACGAATGGGAAAACATGTTATCTGATCCTTTGTGTTTCATGAGAGTGGTTGCCAGCAACAGTGTTTATAATCATAAATTTAGTTTTTATACTACAAGGAAAAAAGTTGAACTTACTTGGTTAATACAATGATGAATTTAGCTTGTAACTTTAAAACATACACTTAATCCATGTTTACTCTGATAAATTTGTGACTAATACACAATCTTAATTGACATTTAAATTTATTATAATTTTAAAAGGGTCTTGCTAACTAATCTCTTTAAAGATAATTAATACGCATTGAATTTTACAAAAATTCATAATTGATTGTGATATTAAATGAAATCTGACATAATAACTATTCATTTTATTTTATTTTACTTAAAAGACAAAAATATCATAAGTATCGTACAATTGTACTTAATACTTTATTTAATGCTTACCAATAAAAGTTAAAAAATAATAAAATATCTATATTTTGATGTTGTTAAAGATTTAAAATATAATTAAACATAAAAAAGTTTAAATTAAAAAAAAAATATTTAAACACCTAAAAAGTTAAAAAAAAACAATTAAAATATTAATTTGAGACTTAATTGAATTTTTTTTCTTTGACTTCTAAATAATCTTTTGTAACATTTCTCTTCGCTTAACAAAAATATATTGTATTAACAAAACAAACAATATTTAAAAATGTACTAAAATTATATGATTACAATTTTACTTTTGATGATAAAGAATAAGCCACTCACCCACCCAGTGTTAAGTTAAGACAATTTTCAATGCGTCGCCCACCAGCCAACCACGTAAAAATCTCCACTGTTGAGTCAAGAATTTTTTAAGGGAATCTCCGTCAAGCTCTTTCCATGCACAATCAAAAGTAAATAAAAGTTAGTCAAGGATACGTTAACAAATAAGTAAATTCAAGAAAATGACTTGGTTTTGTCGTAGATCTCCTCAGTTCAACGAGTGCCAAAACTTGAAACTCAATCACAAATCAACGATTCCAATTTAGTTCAACAAAACCAAACAAGCCCTGCACCCAATGTTCCATTCGTGTGAATAGTAAATCATCGGATCTTCCCTTACTCTCTCATGTACTTGTGTATCTTCCTCATTTCTTCTTTTTTATCTCAATTTTCAATCTCAATCTTTCATCTTTTTTAAAATTAAATTGAATCATGGTGATATTGAAGAATCAAGGACATCTTGGACCGATCAATTTCCTTTTTTAAACAAGTTCATTTTTTACCATTTTTTAAAGCAATTTGTCTTTCTCTTGCATATGATAAATTTGTTTATTGTGTACACTGGACGTTGATAAATTTATCTTTTTCTAGATAGGTAAGAGATGATAAATTTATATTAGAAAAATTATAATAAAAAGTAAAAGAATTGAACCTTTTTCAAAAGGAAAGTTTGCAATGAAAATGAAAAAAAAATGCATCTACGTTAACTTTTGATCTTTATATACATTATTTTGATGATAAACTTTATGTTACACTTTCGTATTAGGTTTTATATGTATATAATAATGTCGCAAATTTAATTTAAGTAGTTGTTGCTAAAATTTGGCCTTACCGACCTAAAAACAATTATTGACTTTTAGATGATATTTTGCTTGGTTTCCATTGCACAATTTTTCAATAAACAAGTGATATTACATGATACATGTAGTTTGACCTATGTTAGTAAGTTGTTTTGGATTTAGGAAAAGATCAGTCTACAATTTATCTTTTGACATTTTAATTTGTTTCATGTCAGATAATCTTTAACATTTAATGATAATTTTTTATGATTATTTTATGATATGACAGGGAATGATGATCGTATGTTTTTGGATTTAATTATCATGTGTGATTATTTGGAGTAAACATAATAAAAAAAGAAAATGATTTTTTTAATTAAAGAAAATAATTTATATATAAAAATCTAATCTTAGATCCTCAATTTTTTTTGTTAACTTGATAAGGAACACCGAAATGTAATGAATTGAATTCTGTGATACTTTTATGGTATTGTTCACATAAGACTTTTGGTAGTCACATGCCTATTCTAGGGGAATACTCAAATTATGATAATGAATAAATACATTGAGTTTTAGAAGTTTTCTTGAGACTGTTTGATTAAATGTGTTAAATGAGTTTTTGATTTGACAACCTATGCATGTGTGTAGCCTTATAGGTTACAATTGCAATTCGTTGTCACTATTGAAGTGTGCACTGAATTTTTGTAAGAGAAAATTCTCACAAAAGTTTCATTATTTTATTAACATATTTGAGTACCCTTTATACCAATCTCATGGGACATAATAACATTTTAAGTTACGCAATTCGAATCGGGTTATGGGCAGATATGTTAAAGTGGGTTAGGCCAGCCAGTTCGTCAAAAAAGACGGGTTGGGCTGAAATTTTCAATCCGCCAATTCATTATAACCTGATTTATCTAATCTGTCAGTTTAACAAGCTAAAATGAACCAATTCATCTTGGCTCACCAAACCGTTTTTATTTTTATGTTTAAAATTTAAAATAATTAAAAAATAATATTTTTTTATATTATATAAATAAATTTATATATATATATATATATAATAGATTTATAAATAAAAAAAAGTTAAAAAAAGGCGGGCCAGCTTGTCCTAAAACGGGATGGGTTGTAATATCCAATCCGTTTATTGATGGCGGGCTAACCCGAACCGATTCATTTTTTGCGGGCCACAGGCGGGTCGGTCCAGGCCAAAACGGGTCAAACTGGCCCGTTTTGCCACCCCTAAGAAAATTGGAGTCAAATTTTACAATTTTTTAAACCTTAAAATAAATAATTATTACTTAGAAAAAAAAATCAACGACCTAAAAATCTATAAATAGACTATCCAAATTAAAAATAGGGGTAAGCGAAGATTTAATGCTAATTACATAAAACAATAATCTCATAATATGTTTTTGGTTAAATACAATTTGCTTAAGATAAATATTTACTATTTTTAGACAATGAAAGTAATATTCATCTTGGTATTCAACTTTTCATTCAAAATCTAAATATATTAGAAGTAAAATTATTGATATAATAACTACGACATTACTTAGAAGAATTTGACGCTTGTGAAATTTTTTAGTTTAACAATAATATGTATTATCGATAGATTAAAATATCATTCGATCTGGTATTTAAAAAATAAAACTAAGAATATTCTTCTATAACAACAATTTAAAAATATAAATACAACTTTATTTAATGTCATATATGTTTTTCGTGCTCATTTATTTAAATATTGATGATTTTTTTTGAAAGAAACATGTGAAGGACACATGATATCAACAAAACATAAGTTTAAGTGCTTATTTAAGGGATTGATATTATATATAGGACTCAAAATCTTAAAATATTAAATTTATAATTTCCTTTATGAAATCCAACATTTTCATCTAAATATAAACTTTTTTCAAATCACAACTGGATTTTCAAGAGATGCATATCAAAATAACAAAAAAAAAATGAATTAAACAATTCCTAATAAAGACTAAATAAAAATAAATAAATGTTTCTTCTATGTTATACAAATAAAATACTATATTTATTTTAAAAATAATAGAATAATATATATATATATATATATATATATATAGAAAAATATACAGATATTTTTAAAATAATAATAAATATATAATTATTGTTGTGTAAATTCACAATAAAATCAAATAATAAATATTATTGATAAATATCATATAAACTTTTATCAAATATGTTAAGTATCAAATACACTCACGATACATCACATAATTGAAATATTGGTTATCATATATTCTTGTTAAATATTTTACTTTGGGTTAAGTATGTTTTTATTCATTGAATTTTACCTAAAAATTAAAATTTGTCTCTGTCTGAAACTTTGATACATTTTGGTCTCTAACCTTTAAAAATAAATGAATATAGTCCTCTTAATCAAATTATGTTAACTTTTTTTAACGAGTCAAACGCATTTTTCAACAAATATTAAACCGGGAATGTGTCAAACGATGATATAAACAACTTCGATACTAACATGAAACGTATTTGACACGTAAAAAAACAATTAACGTAATTAAATTAAAATAACTATATTTATTAATTTTTAAAGTTTAAGGACCAAAATATATAAAATTTCAGACATGAATGAATTTCAATTTTAAATTAAAATTGAGGTACTAAAAACATAATCAATGCTTTTATTTTATTTTATATGACAGATATCTTTTCTCAATTCTATAAATAGATACTTAAAAACGTTAACCATTATTTTTCAGTTAGTAATTTATTCTAGTATATTTTTTGGTGTATATGATGCCCACAGCCCATAGATATAATATATAAATAAATATATCCATCACATCAAACGAGGGGTTGAAGCACGGGAACGTATTTATGCGTATGCTTTGTCATAATAATAGAAACACTGTTAATTAAAGTACAAATAGCAAACTACATATTCTAATTTCGTAACTATGACATTGTCTTCCTTCTACATCATAATTGAAGGAATTTAAACTGATACTGACAGCTCAAACATTCATCAATTAAACAATTATAATTAAACAACCCTGCCGACAATTATAATTAATTAACAATTAGTGAGAAAAATAAACACAATTAACAACTTATTTAAGCATTTTAAACCCTTTGTCGGGGAAGAAAAACATGAACAAGTTAATGTCGGAGTAGTGTTTTTTGAAGCATGAAGAAGTTGTTCAATCGGCAACAAAAGCCACCATGATCATAATCTCTTGTTAAGTAAAGTTTAATTAAGAAAAGTGATGGCTTTGGAGAAGAATTTGGATTATCTGTTGAGTTTTTCTGTAGTATTCTTCTACTGTGAATACATCGATGGTGATAATATTTGAGTTAACATTGAAATAAAAATATGTCAAATAGTGTAAATAATTCAAAAACTATCATGAAATACGTTTGAAACATCAGAAAAAACTTAACAAAATTTGGTTAAAATGATTAAATTCATACATTTTTAAAGATGAAAAACTAAATTGGTCAAAATTTTTGAAAATAGACTAATTCTAAATTTCACTGAAACGCGAGGGACCAAAAACATATTTAACCCATTTTAAAATTTTAAAATATAGGGTTAAATATGTTTTTGTTCTTTTATTTTTCCGTTAAAATTGAAAATAGTCTCTCTTGAAAATCTTAAATCAATCTAGTCAGTCAACTCTATAGATGCATGAATATAGTCATTTTATTTTATCCAAATTTTATTGAGTTTATTTAATTTTTCAAACATATTTCATTATAGTATTTTAGTTTGTTTATATCGTTTGATACATATCCAGTTCAATGTTAAATGAGAAATGTGTTTGAAACGTCAAATAAACTTAAAAAAAATTGATTTAAGGAATTAAATTCATACATTTATAAAGACAAGAGACTAAATTGGTTCAAAATTTTCAAGAAGCACTAATTCCAATTTCCACTAAAAATGGAAAGATAAAAAACATATCTAAGGCTAACATATATTAAAAGATGTGTAAAGTACCAACTGTATTTTTAATGTTGAATAGAAAACATCATTAAAAAATTCAGTAGAGAATCTGGACTCCTTTAATAATTGTTTGTGTGTTGACACATGGCAACATGGGATGCACATTTGAGTAGCTAGTTAAAGTGCTTTTACTTGTGAAATGATGGGAAAATGTGGAGGGTTGGGAGAGAAGAAGGGAAAAGCAATTGATGCATTTTCTAAAAAGGTTTGTGACATTGAAATATCATATTCCATCATTGAATGAAAAATTAATGAGTTATGGCTAACAAGGGCATGTGGTGTTGATGTGTAGGTTCTTTATGTAAAGGCATTTGGGTCTCTAACAAAAAGATTGAAGGTTAACTTGACCTCAAGTAAGGGCTATATGGTAGGGTAGATATATAGATCATGCAATGCAACTTCTAATTGATTTGTCTCATTGTGTGAGCTGTTACCATGTTCAATAGATTCTTACACCTTAGTCATTTATTTGAATCTTAATGGCTTTTGGCAATAAAGTACACAATTGAAGAAAGTATAGGGCTCTTTGGGTGGTCCAACATATCAAATGTTATAGATCCACATTTTTTTTTTCATTTTGTAAATTAATGTCAAATAATAATCATTTTTGTGAATTCATAAGCCTTGTAATATAATTCATGTTGTAAATTAATGGTCATGGTTATTTAATTAATTTCTTAACTTAATTTTGTTTGTTTAATAAAATTATAGGCATTTCATTATAAAATTTAATTTTATACTTTTTTGAAATTTGAGTTGTATTTAGAGTTTTATTATAATTTTTTTGTTAAATATATTTTTAGTCCTTCCATTCGAACGTTAAATTGAAATTCACAATTGTTCTAAATTTTGATAAATTTTAGTCAGAAATCTTAAAAAATGAATGCATATAATTTTTTAACCTAAATTTTTATTATTTTATGTGTCAGATGATATTTTAGATTAACATTTAAGTTGAAACATAATATTTTGTATAAACAATTTAAATGTTATTATGTAATATTATTAAACACTTAAAATAAAGTTAACATCTTGAATTAAAATGAGTATTTTAATTCTTGTTAAAATGTTAAGAAAAAAATAATGTACGAAAGTATAAGACATTAATAAACTTCAATTTCACATTAATTTAAAGACTAAAAAATTATTTAATTCTATTTTTTTTAATGAAATTTTAATTATATTAATTACTCATGTCACATGTGCAATGGGGATATATTTAAATTATTAGTTTATTGGTAAGACAAAGACATGTCCAATACTATTCGTGGATGGTTGTTGATGAATTTTATGTACTTTTTTATTTAAATTATAACTGATTTAAACAAAAAATTAAAATTACTAATTGTTGGTGAAAAAAATTAATAATTATTTATAATTTATTTTATATATTTTGTTTACATATGTGAAATTAATTTTTTTCTTCTAAAAGTAGTTTTTCAACTCATAATTTATGATACAGTTTATTTAATTTTAATTTTAGAAAGCTCAATTTTATTTTATTATGTAATCTTATCTAAACTATATTTCGAAATAATTTTTAATATATAGATAGATAGTCTAAAAGAATTTGTAAATAATTTTGTTATACCCCAGAAATTACCAAATAGGTATAAAACACATTTTTTGAGCTTACTCTAGTTGCCATTTCTATTTAAAAGTTTTTCAAGAAAATATTTAGTGTTTTAATTTCGTTGGATTTGAGCATACTTTAGTCGATTTCGTTTCTACACAATTTATTTTCCCGAAATATCCATACCACACACCAGTTATTCTCAGGTAACAAGCAAGCATAAAGTGTAACAAACGAGGGTATTTAAGTCATTAATCACTGGAACCCTTGATGCTTGAAGACGGTGGTGGGAATTGGGGATAGGAGCTGAAACCAGAAGAAGAAAGAAAGAGTTGAGAGAATATGATCCTTGCGGTGCTCTTTGCCAACGCTGAGGGCAATATCCTCATCGAACGGTACGTTCAGATCCATCTTTTCTTCCCATTCCCAATTTTTATTGTTGCTGTGCTTCTCAGTTATACCTCAACTTCTCCAATTCGTTTCAATGTTCTCATTATGCATCTAAATTTTAGATTTTGTGGATCGAATCCTGCTATTTAGATTGGATCTCAAATGGGTTTGGCATGGATTTTGACGGGATAGAGTAGTAGTTGATATATAGTTATTTTCTCAAACATGTTGAAAAAGGGGCATTTGTCTCCGTTAAACAATAGTCCGATTTTTCGTAAGTGCTTCCACGATTCCACTTAACTAATTATGTGATCTTGTGTTGGAGTGCTTCTTTGTTAGAAATACAAGTACAAGTTGAAAATTATGTATTGATCAGAAATGAGAAGGCAGAGTAATACATAAGAAAAAAAAATACCGACTTATACAATGGCTTTAAGGTTTTAGGGTTGGAGATGTTTTCAGGATTTTTTGTATAGATTTACAATGACTCGTTGGTGGTTAATCTTCCCCATATATCTTTCTAGAAGATTTTCTAAATTGGGTATGAATCATTGTGGTAAAAGGGTGAGGGAAGGTGTCTTAACATAAATGGGGGACAAGGCATACGGTTTGGAATACACGCATTGAAAGTCGTATTTGAGTTGAAATGAAAAAGTACGGAAACATAAGAAAAGATCCCAAAACACAAAGTCATAAAGGTTTTGCGTTGGAGGTAGAGGATGATCTTTTATATGGGTTTACTCCAACTCATTGGTGGTGAATTTTCCTAGTGTCTCTAAAAATTTTCCAGCATGCTTTTTATATTATTGGGTATTTGGGCTACATTTTAACTGTAATAACATAACCCCGTTTTGATACATATTGTCTGGTCATGCCTACATAAAATACATAATGATTTTCAATATTGCAGTTTTCATGGGGTACCTGCTGAGGAGCGCCTACACTGGCGTTCTTTCTTAGTCAAACTAGGAGCTGATAATCTTAAGGGTGTCAAAAACGAAGAGCTCCTAGTTGCTTGCCACAAGTCAGTATAGCGAACTTTTCTCTTATATTTTACTTTGAATTTCATGTATCTGTGTGTGCTTATATGAATTGCCTCGTCAAGAGCAGAAAGATTACAGATTAAATAATTTTAGTTGCTGGAAAGAATGGACCTGGTATTTGGCAAAACAGTATCTTCAGATGGTGTAGTTGATAGCAGAAATATCAGAGATGTATTTGTAGAACTGTACGAGTGTTCTACATGACTAAAACACGCATTGGTCAATGATGTTTAGCAGCTTTTGAAAACTTGAATCATCATTTGTCACGATCTGAAGTTTGACTTAAAATAAGATTATCTTTTCATTACCAACTCTTTAGCATTCATATTCTTTTTTGAGGAAAATTGCTTCTTATTCTTTTTTGATGCTATAGTAATTGTACATCTTCATTGCTTCAGATCAGTTTATATAGTATACACGGTGCTTGGGGATGTCAGCATCTATGTTGTGGGAAAGGACGCATATGACGAGCTTGCCTGTATGTATTCGTGGACTCTATATTTTATATTTGTTGGTTGTAATATAAAATCATGGAAATTAGTCATTCTGCAGCTCTCAGGCAGAGGATAGGCTCACTTGTTTTAGATTGCAGTGCTGACTGAGAAGGGTATATTTGAAAAATATGAACAGAGCTACTATATCCATTTTTCTTGAGTCTTGACGCAAATATACTTAACCGGTTATACTACAAGAGACTGAGCTTCTTTATTTAGGTTGCTGCTAGTAAGCAGGATGCACCTAGACAAACGTGCATAGGATGATAAGATATAATAAACTATTTGCAATCAAAAGTGATAGAGTTAAGAGTTCAGTAATAGAAAGAAGAGTAAGAAGAATAAGAGTTGTGGAGACAGAGAATCAGATTTTTGAAAGCTGGATTTCAATTATATATTTTTCTATAAAACTCTGTAATGTATCTTAATTTGTCTAATAGACATCAAGCTACGAAGAAATCGTAGGTTTTTGGGACAAAAAGTAGTGATGAAAAACTTCGCCTACACTTTCTTATTTTGATAATGCAAATAATAACTATTGCAGATAAACATTCCTTTTCTAGCATATTTGCTGGTAAGACTAGCGATCACTTTAACTGTCTATAAGGGACATATTTTGGATTCTACATTTCGTGAATGATTTTGATTGGCTTACCAAGAAGATGGTTAATGACATGATGACATCTGCCTTTTTAGCGTTATGCATTATTTCACTGGCGCTGGAAATATAAATTTCAAGAGCCCTGGAATACTTTTCAATTTACATATCTGCTTCTATTTACCTTTTTTTCTATCCAGTGTCAGAAGTGATCTTCGTCATAACCTCAGCTGTGAAGGATGTATGTGGGAAGCCCCCAAGTGAGCGTCTCTTCCTTGACAAGTATGGACGAATTTGCCTTTGTTTGGATGAAATTGTATGGAAGGTAAGGAGGCATGCAGAACATTTCTCAGACTTTCAGTTGTACAGAATAACCAAAATCAGAGCTTCTGATTTTTTGTCAGTTTACTCTATCTGCTTGTCTTTGGAACTCATATAGGAAAGAATTCCATGTGATATATGTCATCATAGGCATTGCTTATTTACTTATTATTAGGCCCATTATCTTCTGCAATGCATGTGATGGATACCCTGAGAAAGCTTTGTTCCATTGTTTCACAGAGCAATTTTCTTCTTGATGCTTTTATTGACAAATTTTCTGTGTTATGTCTTGAAGGGATATTTGGAAAATACAGAAAAGGATAGAATCAAAAGACTGATAAGGTTAAAGCCTCCAACAGAGTTTTGAATAAGAAATCCAGAGGTTGTCATACTATAATGACTGGTATGAGTCCTGTGTTCAGTGTAGCATCTTGTAAATGCATACGGGCAAGCAACCAGAGACTGTGCTGGATATCTTCGCTTTGCAACGACTATATTAAAATTCTTGTGTTAAAATCTTCTCAATTTTTAGCACTGGTATTTTATAGAATTCCCAAATTCTGCCTACTATAATTTGCCTATTTTCCCCCTCTTTTTATCCTTGCATATTGTTTGCTGTGTGGCACATTATTGCATTTTATGGAATGAGGGATTTTCATGCTGGCTAAAATAGTTGCATTTCATTATACCGTTTCATAAACACTAGGAACAAAACATTTTTTAACTCATTATTGTAACTTGTTTGGTGTGTGAACTAATTTTGGTATCTTCTAACATATCAGTGTGTTTATGAACAGTGAAGTTGAAGGTAGAGCTAATCCAAATTTCTTTTATTAAGGATAAAATAGTTATTTCATCACATTTATGAAGATGCAGAAAGAAACATTGGGTGCATGAAGTAATGGCATTTTAACATTTCATACTAGGCCTACCATGAATAATTCTACAAACTCTATCTCTTTACTTTTCTTTAGTAGTTGTAGGCTTTTATAATAGTTGTTTCAGATGTTCATATATTTCATTAGACATATTTGATGAACTATCACTACTAAAAGAAATAGATTCATAATTCTATCTAATAATAATATTCGTGGTTTACTTTTGTGGAGGTTTTTCTTCAAATATCTTTAAATATCTTATTTCAAAAAATTATTCAAGTAATTTAAAAAGAACAAAAATATCTAATTACTGCATACCATTTTTTTTGAAGTTATTTATTAAAAGTTTTTGCTCAATCTATATTCACAGCCAATAATCAATATAATTAGCCAATAACCAATAAAAGGGGATGTGTAACTTTTAGCTTTTGCGTATTGTAATATATATCATAACTAACAAATAAATGCTTAAACAAAATTAAAAATATACAGAAATGTTAGTATTAAAAATAAAGTAACCAAAATAATATAATACATTAAAAACGAAAGAGTTAACCAAAACAAAGTAAATCAAATTAATAAAAATATCTAAATAATTGTCTTTAGAAATATTTTCTTCTAAAGTATTATCATGGTTATTATCAGATAACTTGATGCTTTTATTATCTTAAAACCTCATTTATTATATTTTTGACTTCTAAAACCGTGGTTGAACATAGAGGTGGTAATGTGGGTCTCGTCAAAAAAATGTAGGGCAGGTTAGGATATTGAGCTTATTGGTCTGCAGAAGTCTAAGTTGTAAAAGTATGCAATCCATATAAAAAACATATATTTGTGTATATTGATTATTTTTCTTCTATACTTTTGTATGAATGTTTCAGAATTTTGTATGATTGAAAAAGATAAGTATTATGTATTTTTGAATATGTTTAACTTTAAATAATACATTGTGTATGTCAAAGTAAGAATGTGAATATGATAGAAATATTGAATTATCAATTTATCATCTAACTTTTTAAAGTTTTTGTTTAATTTTGTGAACTAATTAAAGTTTCTCAATTTGTTGAACATTCAAAGTTTTATATTAATTATTTAAAAAAAAAACGGGTTGGTCTGCCAACTTCGCATTTTTGCAAGACAGATCAGACTTTTTGACCCGTGTTGAAAATGTGGGACGAACCAGTCCAGTTCGTATTTTGTAAACCAAGTGCAGACCGGATCTAAATGGTTTAGATAGACTCACATTAACACTCATAATTGAACCTTTCATATTTGGTTTTGTTCTTCTCGAAACATAGGCTCCTCCAACAATATCACCAAATTACTTTATAGACAATCATTAATGCAGCAAATTTCGAAATTTACATTCAATACGTGTACCGAATAAGGCAAATTCTTACCAATATTCTTATTATTAACACTTGTGCTGTCGTAATTGGTGCCAGTGGGACTGTTATTATCTATTAAAAATATGTGATAGAAGAGTCTCTATTTAGCATGAACTTAAAAAAATAAGAGCAATATTTTTCTCACAAAAAATAATAAACAAAAGGGCAAACTTGATTCTTAAACGTTTTATTTTGGTATCTAAATATGTAAATATCCTATTGTTAAATTTTATAAAACCACTTTTTCAATTTGATCATAAATAAGAGATTAAATATTACATTAGTGGGGTCTCACGAATTCAAACACTGACTTTATAAACGGTTCACAAAAAATATTTTACACTGTTTTGTTTTAGTATAAAATTAATATTTATCAATTTTGGAAAAAGAATGGTTTTGTTTTCCATAATTAATCCTTCTTTCCTATAGTAGTATCGTCAAGGTTGGTGGTGGGACAGTTGAAAACTTGAAAATGGGAAGGGCTTTTCGGACTATTCCATGGTTGCACGCGCTATATCTTCTCGTCCCTGCTCCACTCGCTGCTGTTACTCTTCCTAAAACCCAAAACCAGATCTAGGGTTTATTTTCATCTTCAATCTCATTCTCAACAATTCTTTCCGTTGCGTCTTCGAAGGTCAGCTTCTATCAACTCTCTCTCTGTCTCTCTCTGCAACCAATTGAATTGGATTTTCTCTATCTCAATCTCTCAAACTGAATCTGAAAATGTAACCCTAACCAACGGAATCAGATGGGAGAATTGAAGGACGCCGAGACTTACGAGGAAGAGCTCCTCGATTACGAAGAAGAAGATGAGAAAGCTCCCGATTCTGCCAAGCCTGCAGAATCCGGCAAGAAGTTAGTCTCCCTCCTCTTTCTCTTATCCTTTTTTTTTTTTATTATTATGAAACTGTGAATTTGTCATTTTCTTTGATTAGTTTGTTTTGCTTTTACGCGATTGAAAGTAATGGAAGTAGCTATGTTTGTTCTTATTTGCTTCTACTGGTATCAATTCGTACTACCTTAGGGAGCGTGAATGTAAATTTATTTATTTATTTATTTATTTTATTTTTAAAGTAATTTGTTTGCTGGTCTTGTCTAGCGAACAAGACATTGTTTGTACAGTAATATAATGTATAAGTAGAGATAGTTGCCTAACCCTGTGTTGTAGCGTAGATTGTATAGATATTAAAAAAGTGAAATTAGGGTAGACAATAATAAGCATCAATTTACACTCACAATTCTATGTTGAGGCTTTTGTAGTGTTTTTGTGACATATTGATGCATTGTTTTCAAAAAAATTATTTGCTTAGGTTTTCAAGCCAAACTTCTATGTTGCACCTCCTGATTTTGTGTATATATTGTTTTTGTAATGCAGGGGTTATGTTGGCATCCATAGTTCGGGTTTTCGAGACTTCCTGTTGAAGCCAGAGCTTCTGCGAGCCATTGTAGATTCAGGATTTGAGCATCCTTCAGAAGGCAAGATTTAGCATTAAATGTTTTTGCTTGAAGTTGATATATGAGGATAGTCGTACAATTTCTACTAAATTTTCATGATGGCTAGGATTAATTTGTAGTTTTCTTTCTAGTAATGATGTTTGTCCTGCTTATCTGTGCTCTTAAGTGATTTCATCTCCATTTGCCAATGCTATTGATCATAATGTTATGTATTTTCTGTTTCATTTTCAGTAAAATTTACACTGTTGAATTCAGTTGGCTAAGATTTCAATATTTTCTTAAAAGATATACTTTTTACTAAGAGTGGGTTATTGGTCATTGTATTGTATGTTTGAGAGGGAATATATATATATATATATATATATATATATTCCCTTTTGAAACCTTTTATTATTCAGGAAGCTACCAAAAAACCATTGTTGGCGTTAAAGATAATCTGGACTCACTGGTTATTATTTTATTTTTTTCTCGGCTAAAATCTTTCTTGCTGGATTGTATCTTTAATGGTTTTTTTGTATTATTGTTATTTTTCTTATTCTCTAATCTATTTTCTTTTGATTTACCAGGTAATCACTACTAGCATATTATTGGTCACGAAAATTGGTTGGTAAACCTTTACATTAAAAGGATCTGGCAGATCATATATACTTACTGAGGATTCGTCCACTACAATTTTGTTTGCTTCTTCATTAGTGCAACATGAATGCATCCCTCAAGCAATCTTAGGAATGGATGTTATTTGTCAAGCAAAATCTGGGATGGGAAAGACTGCTGTTTTTGTTCTTTCTACACTTCAGCAAGTTGATCCTGTTCCTGGTCAAGTTGCAGCTCTTGTTCTTTGCCACACAAGAGAACTGGCTTATCAGGTATGTCTGCGTTCATGTGGATGTAAAGTATATGAGCTGCTAGAACAATTTGTTTTCTACTCTTCTGTTTACGTACATAAAGGTATTTCTTGTATTACCTATACTTAATAAAGATTCATCTGTCCAGATTTGCCATGAATTTGAGAGATTCAGTACATATCTTCCTGATATAAAGGCTGCTGTTTTCTATGGTGGCGTCAATATCAAGGTTCACAAAGAATTGCTCAAGAATGAATGTCCTCATATTGTTGTTGGAACACCAGGGAGGATTCTTGCTTTGGCTAGAGATAAGGACCTTGGTTTAAAGAACGTGAGGCATTTCATACTTGATGAGTGTGACAAGATGCTTGAATCACTTGGTCTGTTTCTTCCCCTGTAAATTTGTGTTTTTTGTTATGCTTTTACAATCTATGATATCTTATCATGTTTTTCTTATTTCTTCTGTTTTACCTTCACAGATATGAGAAGAGACGTCCAGGAGATTTTCAAATTGACTCCTCATGATAAACAAGTGATGATGTTTTCAGCCACACTTAGTAAAGAGATTCGACCCGTTTGCAAGAAATTTATGCAAGATGTAATGTTCTTTTTATTTGGTGATTTAATGTACCTTATATGGTAGGATGGTTTAGTAGTTCCTTCTCTCATTTATTTGTGTACCACTGATGTTCTTTTCTTAGAAATTTCATGAAGCTTATTATTTTATTACGAAGCATTTTTGTTAGTATATTTTTTATTTTTTATTTTCAATGTTTATCCTTGTTTAAATGTAATTGCAATTATAAGTAAATGAAAATAACTGAACTCCATTTATTTGTTTTCTATGATGATTAATTAATATCAACATATTTTGTTTTCAGCCTATGGAAATCTATGTGGATGATGAGGCCAAGTTGACGCTTCATGGTCTTGTCCAGGTATGTTTTATTAACGTTTCTCTCTCCTGTTGGTAATTGTTTTTTTAGTGAAATTCTGTTTTCTAGCTTAATTCTACTCACTTGTAACCTTTTTCAGCACTACATCAAATTGCAAGAGTCAGAGAAGAACCGGAAGTTGAATGATCTTCTTGATGCTCTGGATTTCAACCAAGTAGTTATTTTTGTCAAGAGTGTTAGCAGAGCAGCAGAGTTGAACAAGTTGCTTGTGGAGTGTAACTTCCCATCCATCTGCATACATTCTGCAATGTCACAGGAAGAGAGGTATTTACAAGTTCTTCTGAAATTGGTGGCATGTGCTTAGACTTCTGAGTTTTTAGATTTTTAAGTAAGTTCTGTGTCTCAGAAGCTTCAATTCAAAGTATGGTAGACTGATTGATTGGGCGTTTCAACTCCCTTCATTTGCATAGATGTGAACTTTTATCTATAATTGCAGCCTTATTTTTGGTTTTAACAC
>Ga0099823_1000394_pt1 | contig 27964 bp, 21 predicted proteins | sample CowpearedBW_FD_76831 | JGI IMG/M metagenome (GOLD analysis project Ga0099823, IMG submission 76831) | Root nodule microbial communities of legume samples collected from California, USA - Cow pea red BW | ecosystem: Host-associated > Plants > Roots > Nodule | place: USA: California | collected...
ATATTTGAACCCCTAACTCAGAAATATACCAAAACTAACGTTTTCCAATCATTTAAGCATAAAACAGAAACGAAAACAAACCACATGTTTCAAAAACGCGAAAAAGAACCTAGCTTCCCTTACTTGGAAAAGGGCTAATATTGGACTTCGACTCTTAAGCCAGCGAAACCAGTAGCTCCAAGGAAAAATCTATGAACTGAAACAATGGCACGACAAAGGAGATTGGATTCACACCGTGAGTCCTGACATAAACCACGAAAACAACTTAGAAAGGCTAGGTTTGAGAATTAACTTACGTGAACGGGAGACGGAGGTTGAGCTCACTTGAACTTGGGTAGATCTCCAAACCCTAGTAAAGGTTCTGTGGAGAGGAAATGGGTGAGTTAGGACACTGATTTTTCAGAATGACTTGCAATTGAGTGACCTTGGCTGCTTTAGGGGCCTTGGCACCCTATGGGCCAGCCCTTTAGGCCCAACAGTGTGGCAACCCTTAACATTAGGACACTCAATAAAAGTGGATCTTACAATATACAATGTAAATGTTTCTAAGATGTATTTTAGATTTCATTTGATAAATATTTTCAAATGCAGAAATATGTTTCGAATTAAAATATATTTAAAAAATATATTTTAAATTGTAATTTCTAAATCTAAAAATACTTTTCAAAATGTACATTATAAAATATAATTTGTTTAAATGTATTTTGGATTGTATAATTCAAAAAATATTTTTGAATTTAGAAAATATTTTACAAATTACATAATCCAAAAAGTATTTTAAAATTTAAAAATATTTTAAATTACATTATTTAGAATAAATTTTTAAATATATTTAAAATTATATAAAATATATTTCAAATTGTATAATCTGAAATATACTCTTAATTCAAAAATACTTTTAAAATTATACAATTCAAAATAAATTCCAAACACACATGACGCAAGGATAACTTTTGCCTTTTATATATTATAATTTTAATGATTAATAATTTGATATTAATGAGTTTTATAGAAGTGCAAAGAAAAAAAAAAAAGAAATACATAAAATACAAACGGTAAAATGATTCACCTTACCAACATGTATCATTAAAGAAAATTTTCTAAACAAATCACGATTCTCATAGTGCGATTCTTATTTTAATTATCGTCTCCGACTTCTCTTTGAGAACTTACAGAAAAAATTGGGAATTTTTTATTTTTTATTTTTTTTTGTGTTAGCAAAGTTAGACTCGTAATATTTACACATTCCTCTTTTGATGTCTACCTCTTTATTTTGGAATAGAGGCCTCCATTCTCTCAACCTGTTTTGATTAGAGTGCTAAAAAAGAGGTTTAAAAACAATAAAAAAAACGTGTTAAACAGATAACCAAATCACAAAAACTAAATTCAATAACAAGTGTTATTACATATATTATAATTTGTATCAGTTTCAATACACTTCATATATTTAGTATAAACAACATTCACCCTTGTGAAGAACCACAAAGCAGTTACAATTTACTTACGTGTACAAAACGGAAACCTAACTAGCTAAAAACATCTCTTATATTTCACTAAACAACTTCTACAACTTTCAAACGGCCTATCCTATGAAATGTTCAGTACATCAAAATCACAAATTATCATATGATATATATTGTACTTTTTGAAAATCTACCCTAAAAGTACCAAAAATTATTCCTAATTGATTTATAGAGGTGTTTTTTTTATCCGGTGCATAGAAGTTAAACTTTTACCAGTAACAATCTGTTCAACAAATAGCTGAGAAAACTTAAAAGAAAGTAGAACAAAGGGAGAACTATTCAACCAAAATAGTAACTAAAATAAACATGCATCTCCAAAAACTGCTTATTGGTGAAATCCAATAACAAATCTTTGAATACCAGCAAAATCAGCACGTATTTCTAAATTGTAGAAGCTTTCACTTCTGCTTTTCATGTAATCAACAAGACCCCGGCACTGCTTCTCACCATTTGTCTATTAAGAAAATTTTAAGAAACATTCAGAAGCAAAATAAGTGATTGTCATAGCATAAAAATAAAATACTTTTGCTTTCTGGGCTACTTTGTCTCATGAAATATCTTGTGTATTCATTATCACAGTTTCAGTTTCATCCACTTTTGGATTTAGATTCTATAACTAACTGTTAAAACATGTAAGTACTAGATTACTTGCAACTCCAATTATCTTAGCAACCACAAAAAGTTTAAAATCATATTTAGTTATAAACTGAGGGAGAACAGAGTATTAATTTCAAAGGACACCTTTGATCAAGTTCCTTATACTTGCTATTAAGTTTTCAAATTACAAAATGAATCAGAATAGTTTTTAAATTTCACTACATATTTTTAGTACAGACTATTTAATGTCAGAAAAAGTATCACGTGTCATTGTTTGATTTGATAATTTACAAGGGACTTGGTCTAAATTTGATCGTACTACAAAACTTAAAAATGTTCACGGTTTTATAATTGTATACAGATAACATTGTTGACTGCTATGACAACATAAAGAAACTTATAATCATATCACTAACATAACTATTGATATTACATTACTCATGTTCCATGATAACAAATTAGTGTAGCTTGAACAAGACAAATACTTTTTCTAATTATGTAGCGTAAATTGTCAAAGGCAACACGTTAGGATATAAAATAACAGGAAACAGAGTAGTTATAAATTATAGGATATCATAAGTCAGGTTAATCATATCTACAAATAGGAGGATGGTAGAGTAAAGAAGGGATGTTCATTTTGAAGACTGAGCATGATAAATAAGTGACAATATATTATATATTTTAGAGAGCTTAATCACCTCTTTTATGTTCTCATATTTATATTGATACAATTCGCATATAATTATTAGATGAAAAAGCAAAAATAAAAAATCAGAACTAGAATCATAGGTAAGAAGATAGGTAAACACTAAGCAATTTTCCAATAAAACTATTTAATGCCTCTATTTAATACCTACTATAGCATATGCAAAGGATCTATAGTTATTAATTGTCCAAGTATATCAACTTTGATGACTCCAACGCTTATTTTAGTGATTTGGAGCATCCAATATCCACTCTTCTAAAGTATCACGTGTCTGCTAATGTAATCATCTCTAGATACTACAAGCATGATAGTTGAATTGTCAAATGTATTTAGTATCAGAGAGTCTAAATTTTAAATCGTGAATAATACGATTCAGAAACATTATAAAAATTTAACACATACTTAAATATATAAGATATATAAATATGCAAAGCAATAATTAATAACAAACAACCTCAGTCAAGTAGAGTGGTTGTATAATGTGTATTTACCAAATAATTTCACAACTTCAGCAAGACAGCCTTCAAAAAGAAATATAGTTGTTCCATAAGATTCCTTTAACTATGATTATATGCTACTAAAAAAGTTTTGCATTTTATAGTCATCCAAAAAATAAGTGTTGTTGCTGCTGCTATTTGCATAATTACTACGTACAAACATATTTACCATTGTTGCTTGTATACAACAACCTCAAAAAAACATTATATTCTAATCATTCATATTTCATTCTCTTCCTCTCCATGATCTACATCCCTCAAGTCATCTTCATCTTTTATTGAAAGTTCTTCCCCTTCATTAACGTCTTCAACTTTTTCCTCATCTCCTACTATGAATTTTTCATTTTTATTGGTCTTCGCATTTAAGTTTCTAGGAACTATAGTAGCAAAAGAAAATCAAATAAAGTTAAGTTCTAGTTTGTTGAACATTCAATTAACTTCTAAAATTTATAAATAGAAATAATTACCTCTTCCTTTTTTTGCTTGGAGCTCCCTCTTCAACATCAAAACACTCATGTACATCCACGAGGAATCAATAGGAAAACAAGGATTTTTATTTTTAGTGATCCATTCATCATTCAATTCAATAGCTGACAAACATATGGGGTAAGTTTCCCTCTTCTCTTCTCTACACTTTTGTCTCAACTCAAGTTGAAGATTCTACTTTACATAGACAAGAGCATTTAATCTTTATTGTTCTAATCTATTTCTTCTCTTAGTATTGACTTGGTCAAATGTGCTACAATTCCTTTCACACCTTGTTACACTATATGTGAGGTTTAAATTTTTCATGACTACCTTTTGTAACTCATTACCTTATCCTCCATAACTCTCCCACCAAACAGCTATCAAAACAAAGAAGTATTGAATTATAACATAGTGGAATTAAAAATTACAAATCATATAAAAATGGTTATGAGAGTAATTTCATTACCGGGTGTTCCTTATTTCTAGTATCTATTGTCATGTGCATTTCAAAAAAGCATTTAGCTCCCTTGAACTTTTTAAGTTGTTGGTCAATTATAACTCTTGTTCTTACATACAAAACCATTCTTTGAAATGTTTGACATAAACCAGTCAACACCTCCCTGTCCGAATTGAAATTTGTCATAGTGATATCTAACACAATAAAAAATAAGTTCATGAGAACAAAGGAGATAATGCTACTTGGTACGACAAATTTAGGTGTAATTAACTTACCTAGGATTGAGATGATAGGTTGTTGCATGGATAAACCAATGTAGTTGTAAATTCAACCTAGTGTCTAAAACCTATGTAGTTGTAAATTCAACCTAGTAATCTTCCGCACTATTTTATAATTCTTTCTATCATTTGGAAATTTTCAGCAATTTGCTCCTTGGCTCTATCCATTGTTTTATAAATATATGGCATAGCTGGTTTTGCACCACCATCTAAAAGCCTCAACACTTTCACAAGCGGAATCACACATTTTAAGCAATATGTGATAGATCTCCAAAATATGTCAGTTCTCAACACTAGATTCATCACTTGCTTACCCTCATTTTTAGTAGCATGTGAACTAGTAGTCCATTCCTTTTGTTAAGAAGTGGACTTTAAGCCTAACTCAGCCCTATAAAACTGACTTGTAAGGTGAGGTTTGCACCAATTTATATACTATGAAATTGCTTTATTTTTGGTCGATGTGGAACTTTTAACACCCCCCTCACGTCGAGGTATATATATCTCGTGCGTGAAACTAGACATTAATGGGTGATCCGATAACGGCTCGATAGTGGGTGGAACTACATGTCCAACAAACACAAATCTCGCTAGGATAGGCTTTAAACCATGGCTCTATTACAATGTTAAGAAGTGGACTTTAAACCTAACACAACCCCACAAAACCGGCTTGTAAGGTAAGGTTTGCACCCACTTATATACTATGAAATTGCCTTATCTCTAGGTGATGTGGAACTTCCAACACTAGAGTGTTAGATATATATGAAGTTTTATGTTAATTAGGGAAATATAGCATCTATTGTTTATTAGGGAAAAATAGACATTGTTTAATATTGGTAGATATTGTTTATAACAATATCTTCTATTTACCATATTTATGTTTGGTTGTCATATATACTTGAATCACTCTTTAATTTAAATACATTCACCTACACACAAGAGAGATTAACCCTATACAGTTTTCTCAGTATTTAACACCTTCGAAGCAAACATTGATATAAGAACATTCTTTTGTTGATTAATACGATTTAATGTAAGATAAGAAGTAGAAAACCGTGTGAGAGCTGGTCTAGCTAATTCCCTTCCATTAGACTACTTTCTATACAAATTATGAACCCATGTGTGCCTATACATGTAAGTAGTTATTTTCTTTGCATTACTAATGGTATTGTAAAATGCCATAAGGTTTCCAATATCGTCAAGAACTAGATCAAGACAGTGTGTTGCACAAGGGGACCAAAATAAGTTGGTTCTCTTTTCCATTAACATTCTCCCAACTACCACAAGGTTAGAAACTTCATCTGTAACTACTTAGACAACATGCTCCTCTCCTTTTTCATCCACCATGTTATCCAACAACTCAAACATTTTTCTCATCTTTAATCATATCACTAGTATCAGTTGATTTCAAAAAAGCTATCCCCCTTGGACGGTTAACAAGAAATTTAGTGAGTGATCTTCCTTTCCCATCCATCCAATCATCACACATCAATGTGCATCTCCATTTTTCCCAATCAATCCTAGACTTTTTTAGACATTCTTGTACATTACTCACAGCTTTTTTCAAATAGGAAACCCATACCTTACGATAAGAAATAGGATTTAAACCTTTGTTATACTCTCCAACAACTTCAACATTTGGATAAAGAGGACTCCTTACAAGATTAAATGACAATGCATTACCATAAATGCAGTTGCAAACTTCCCTAATTACATCTTCTCTATTCTTATAAGATGCATTGATTATCATTTGTTGAAGATCATTCTTTCCTTTTGTCACTTCTCTTGACTCGTCTCCACAATCAAAGTTGTTATCCTTTTTTTTCTTTACTTTCAGCATCATTACAAATATTTCCTTCACCTCATCTGGAACACTACAACAAGGAATCACATCTTTCTTTGTTCAACAAGATGCTGCTTCATCCTTTTATGCCACCCCAACAAGCATGAGAACAAAATTTGCATTTTACTTGTAGTCTATTTGGTGGAATACTTTCACAATAATCCCAAGTAATATCAACCTCTCTTTTTGATTTACTCATGTCAAACGCATAAACAACAGAAGCAAGCACCCCTGCACATAATAGAGAGACACCCTATACAATGTCGCACTGCAAGTGTAGAGGGAAGAGATGAAGAGATGCGTGTGAGATGAGAGGAGAGAGGAGATATCGAGAGAGGGGGAATGTGAGAAGAAGATAGACAAACGAGAACAATCTTCAAGGGCACGAACCAAAAGACGGGAAAGGTTAAGGTTTTCAAATTGGGTGGGCCTACCCGACCCAGTTCAGATACCCATGATGATCATATCGCAACTCTGATCATGATTCACATTTGTATTGTGTGATTCGAACATGACTCAGGAGCTAACACGAGTCTTCAGACAATTCATATCGTGGAGGCTTGGCTCTTATCATATTGTACTATTCGTATCATGAATCACGCGATAAAAGTGCGAACCGCTTGAATCGCAATTTGATTTGCAATGGTCATCATGGGAATTTGAACCGGGTTGGGTCGGCCCACCCAACTTGAAAACCCTAACTTTTTTACCTTTCATTTTTCAAGCCCTTGAAGCTCGTTCCCATTCATTTGTCTGCTTCTCACATTTCTCCTCCCTCATTATCTCCTCACTCATCTTGTGCATCTCTCTTCATCACTTCTCTGTGCAAGCGACTCACGCTTACTGTGCAACGTCTTGCGGTGTCTCTCTGTTCTCTATTGGGCACTTGCTTCTATTGTTTACATGTTTAACATGAGTAAACCAAAAAGAGAAGTTGATATTACTTGGAATTATTGTGAAAGTATTCCACCAAATAGACAAGTAAAATGTAAATTTTATTCCCATGCTTATGGGGTGGCATAACAAGGATGAAGCAGCATCTTGTTGGAACAAAAAAAGATGTGATTCCCTATTTGTCCCAGATGAGGTGAAGGAAATATTTGTAATGATGTTAAAAGGTAAAGAAAAATAAAACAGAGGATAACAACTTTGATTGTGCATACATATCAACAAAAGTGACAAAAGGTAAGAATGATTTTCATCAAAAAGACAATCAATGCATCTTATAAGAATAGAGATGATGTAATTAGAGAAGTTTGCAACTACATTTCTGGTAATGCATTTTCATTTAATCTTGTAAGGAATCCTCTTTTTATCCAAATGTTGAAGGTTGTTGGAGAGTATGCCAAAAGTTTAAAGCCTCCTTCTTATCATGAGGTAAGGGTTTCCTATTTGAAAAAGGTTATGGATAATGTACAACAATGTCTACAAAAGTATAGGACTGATTGGAAAAAATGAGGATGCACATTGATGTTTGATGGTTGAACAAATGGGAAAGAAAGATTACTCATTAATTTTCTTGTTAACAGTCCAAGTGGGACTGTTTTTTTTGAAATATGATGATACTAGTGATGTAATTAAAGATGGGTAAAAAACATTTGAGTTTTTGGACAGCATGGTCTATGAAATTCGAGAGGAACATGTTGTCCAAGTAGTTATAGATAGAGCTTTTAACCTTGTGGTAGCCGGGAGAATGTTAACGGAAAAGAGAACCAAATTATTTTGGTCTGCTTGTGCAACACATTGTCTTCATTTAGTTCTTGAGGATATTGGAAAGCTTTCGGTATTTTACAATACCATGAACAATGCAAAGAAAATCAGCACTTACATATATATTTATGCACACATGGGTTCTTAATTTGTATAGAAAGTACTCTAATAGAAGGAATTAGCAAGACCAACTATCACATGATTTGCTACCTCTTATCTTACATTAAATTGTATTAAGCAAAAAAAAAAAGTACTTAGATCAATGCAATGAGCTACTAGTCGACATGCTACCAAGAGTGAGGGTAAGCAAGTGATGAATCTAGTGTTGAGTGATGGAAGATTTTGGAAATTAATCACCTGTTGCTTAAAATGTGTGATTGCAATTGTAAAAGTGTTATTGCAATTGTAAAAGTGTTGAGGCTTGTAAATGGTGATGCAAAACCAGCTATGCCATATATTTATGAAGCAATGGATAGAGCCAAGGAGAAAATTGTTGAAAATTTCTAACAGATAGACAGAAGGTATAAAAAAGTGTGGAAAATTATTAACACTAAGTGGAATTTACAACTACATAGGCCTATCCATGCAGCACCCTATTATCTCAATCCTAGGTAAGCTAATTACACCTAAATTTGTCCTACCAAGTTGCACTATCTTCTTGAAGTTCTCATCAACTATTTTTCAATGTGTTAGATATTACTATGATAAAAATTTCAATCCGAATAGGGAGGTGTGATTGGTTTACATCAAACATTTCAACTAATTGTTTTGGACGTAAAAACACGAGTTACAATTGTTCAACAACTTAAAAAGTTCAAGCGAGCTACGGTACTTTTTGGAATGGACATGGCAATAGATACTAGAAATAAGAAAAACCTAATAACGAAATTACTCTCATTTAACAATATTATATGATTTATAAGTTTTAATTGCATTATATTATAATTCAATACTTCTTTGTTTTGACAACTTTTTGGTGGGGAGTGTTATGGAGAAGTTAAAAAGTTACAAAAGGTAGCCATGAAAATTTTGAGCCTCACATGTACTGCAACTAGTGTGAAAGGAATTGGAGCACATTTGACCAAGTCCATATTAAGAGAAGAAATAGATTATAACAACAAAGATTAAATGCTCTTGTTTATGTAAAGTACAATCTTCAACTTGAGCTGAGACAAAAGAGTAGAGAAGAGTAGGAGAAACTAATGGTCCCATATGTTTGTCAAATACTGAAGTGGGTGATGAATGGATCACTGAAAAAGAAAATCCTTGTTTACATATTGATTCTTGTGTTGATGTTAAAGAGGAGCTCCAAGATAAGAAAGGAAGAAAGGTAATTATTTCTATTCACAAGTTTTAGAAGTTAAAACTTGAATGTTCAACAAACTAGAACTAAACTTTATGTTACTCTTGTGCTAATATAGGTCCTAGAAACTTAAATGCCAAGACCAATAAAAATGGAAAATCCACATAAGGAGATGAGGAAGAAGTTGAAGACATTAATGAAGGGGAAGAACTTTAAATAAAAAATGAAGATGACTTGAGTGATGTAGACCTTGGAAAGGAAGAGGATGAAATATGAATGATCAAAATAAAATGTTTTTTGAGGTTGTTTAGTATACATGCAACAACCATAAATATTTTTGTATGTAGTAATTATGCAAATAGAAACAACAACACCTTTTTTAGATGGCTATAATGCAAAATTTGTTTAGTAGCATATAGCCATAGTTAAAGGAATCTTATGCAGCAACCACATTATTTTTTGAAGGCTTTGTTGCTGAAATTGTGAAATTTTGTGGTAAATACACATAAATACAACCACTCTGCTGATCAAAAAAAAAATACAACCACTCTATTTGACTATGAGCTTGTTTTGTTATTAATTGTCTTTGCATATTTATATGTCTTATATATTTAAGTATATGTTACATTTTTTAAGGTTTATATAATGTTTATGAATCGTATGATTCACGATACTATTCACCATTCAATATATTTAAGCTCCCTGATACACGATATGATTTGCAATTCAACTACCATGGTGTTATTCTTCAAGAAAAATGAAACACTAAAAATGGAAGTGTATGGGCTAAGTCCAAATATACATAATATTGCAACTAACATAAGATATTGTAACTAACAATGTCTAACACTCCCCTCAAGTTGGTACATATAACTTATATGAAGCAAGTTTGATAAAAATATAATCAATTATAGGTGTCCATAAAGACTTAGTAAAAATATTTGTTAACTAATCACTTGAATTAACACATTTGCGGAAATAAAATAACGTTAAGGGAAGGAGAGCAACATTTATATCTTTTTTGTGATCTAGTGAATCCTAAAATAAAAAGACACATTTTTGTGACCTAAGAGAAAATTTATCAAGACCAGGACTAAAATTATGAACAAAATATGTAGACCCAAAAAGTTTAAGAGGTACATAAGAAAACAAAATAGAATGAGGGATTTTGTTATCTAAAACCGAAGGCGGCATGCGATCAATAAGATAAAATGTAGTGAGAACAACATCACCCCAAAAATACTAAGGAACCTCACTGTGAATTAAATGTGCGAGTGGTTTCAACAGACAATCGAAAATCGTGCCCACATGTGCAGAAGGTCATAGGTGAAAAAGACCTTGAAACTTACATTCGGTGTCACTCATCTATCCTGAACTCCAGTCCTATAAGCAAACAAGAGCTTTGGTAAAAGAAATAACACAATCAAGGAAACGGGTGAGACAACTAATAGATAATAAGTTAAATGGGGATTCAAGACATAAAGAACATTATCAATGGATAGAGAAGGAAAAAGATTAATAGCACCAACACCATGCGTAGCTGAAAAGATGTTACAGACACAAGACTGGAGTGGCACGTGAGAGCGCGTGAGAGCTCCTATCAAGGTGATCTTGGCAGGTCGAGATCATCTGATTGGTGGCTCCAACGCCGATGACAGTGGTTGTTGCAGGGACGACGGGAAAAAAGTATATATGGGGATACCAAAAAAACCCCGAGCTTTAGATACCATGTGAAAATAGTGAAAACTAGGTATAGGGTTAATTCCCTTTGTGTAGAAAATACACATATGGTAATATATTTATAATGAAAAATAATCCAGGAAATATGGGCTAGCCCAAATATACATAATATTGTCACTAACAAGATTTTGTAACTAACAATATCTAACAGAAACAAAATGTTGTTGCAAGGTCTAGTTTCTGATCTATGGCACATAGGGTGTGTGAATTATCATGGCCGAGAATTATTCTAAATGATCTTAAAGTGGCATTTGAAGAGCCTTTGATTCTTTATTGTGATAATAAGTTAGCCATTAGCATTACTCACAATATGGTTCAGCATGATTGGATCAAACACAGAGATAGATAAACACTTTATTGAAGAGAAATGGGATAGTGGCATTATCACTACTTCTTAAATCCCGTCTAAGCTTCAGTTGCCATGTCTATTTACGAAAGGTCTTCTCATTCAACAATTTCATGATCTCACATGCAGGCTAGGACTGATAGATATCCATTCACTAGCTTGAGGGAGAGTGTTGTTAGTAGAATATTAATTGTATTACTAGAAGCTTTTAGAAGATTCTAAAGATATCTATGTAATTATTACTATAGGATTACAACTCTTCATATATAGAGACTAATTTACTGTAAGCAAGATATTAAAAATATTACGGAAGTTGTTACAATTTCTTAGAAGTTGTTAGAAGCTCTTAGAAGCTGTTAGAAGAATCTAGAGATATCTCTGTAATTATTACTATAGGATTAGAGTTACCTATATAGAGAGGCTAATGTATTTTTCCAAATTAATCAATTGAGTAAGAATCCTTTTTCTTTCAAATTAATTCTTTGAAGTCTTCCAATATATGTTCAATCCATGTCTCCAATAGAATCTCAAAGCTTTGCAAGATACGCATCATAATAAGCATCTTAAAGATGAATAAGAATACACATAACAATTTAACAAAAGATAACAAAAGAAAGGAAAGTCGATTGGCATCTTTGAGAAATTTACTTGAATTCTAGTAAAGTGATATAAAAAATAATGTAATAAAAAATGAGTACTTATTTTCTAGAATTAGGAATATAACTATAAACTTTTCTACAAAGGGATTACTTATAGAGATTATTTCCAAAGTTTCCAACTTTGAATAGATGTGCCAAACGGAAAACTTATTCTGAATCAAATGCCCCTTCCTCAAGGGGATTACAGTTCACTCAATTGCAATCCAATTAAGCTAGGTGGTATTGATTTTATTATTTATATGAGCAACCTAGAAAACAGACACACAATAAGAAACAAACATTTGGTACAAATTTGTAGAAAGCACGAGATCCATACCTCAAAAGCAAAAAATCCACCAGATCTCAACATTAAAGCAGCCCCATCACAAAGATGGAGAAGAGCATTCATTCCTTCAATACCTCCATCTAATGCTAATCTCGGTTCATGTCTACCAACTTCAGCTTGTAGACCAGAAATGTCTTTACTTGGTATATAAGGAGGGTTACTCACTAGACCAGCTAGCTTTCCTTCCATATCTTTCAATGGTTCAAACCAGGATCCTTCCCTTAAGTCAATTTTATCCTGCAAAGGACAACAAAGTAGTTCAAATGTCAATCATAATAATCATAACTGGAAGTGATAAAGATGTATTAAGAAAATATATTTTAAAGGGGGCATGATGATAAACAACAGAAGACATATAGATAAAAATCAACAATTTTAAATTCCCCTATTTTATTTTAGTTTGTCAGTATACTTCTCCTGATATCTATTTAAAACAAAAGGCTGGGTATTCAACCCCAGCAACATTTGATGTGTCTTAACCCAAAACGAGTTTTGTTGCGGTTTATACACATTCTAATGAACAAGGCCAAGTCTCATTGTGACTTGAATGGACATTTGGAGCTTCTAAACATGAAATCAACTCTCTGCTTTGGCTTGAAAACAAAACACACACACATAGACCATCATGTAAGATACATAGAATGAAAGGAATATGAAAATCAACAAAAACATATTGGCAAAAACTCACAGGAAGGTGGAAATATGTCCTCCAAATTTTCAGCAATTTCATATAAAACCAACGGAGGCTGTTAAAACCATGGTGGAAAAAGGTCAAGAGGAAATGAAAGTATGGAGATTGAAAAGTTAGAATCTCTAACCTGTAAGCAATACCTCTGCACATTATAAGTTGCAACGGCAACAGCCACAGGGCTTAAATCTGTGGCAATAACTCTCCCTCCTTCATTCCCCAAAACCCCACCAATACCAATAGCAAGGGCACCACTTCCAGTCCCCAAATCAGCCCAAACCCCACTCCTCAAATCCTCATTCTCTGACACCACATCTGACACGATATCAACGACAAGTTCTGTCTCAGGTCTTGGTATCAAAACTCCTTCCTGGACACTCAACACCAAGTCCCTCCAATGCTCACACCCAACCACATACTGAAAGGGTCTCCTCTCGTGGACCCTTTGCTTCCACAAACTGTAAAGCTCCTCTATATCAATCCTCATTGTCACCTCATCATCATCCTCCATACCTAGTGATTTGTCTTCAACAGCATCCTCCATTAGCCACTTAAGCTCCCTGCAGAGCATGCTTGAGTCTGGCCCATTATCTGACTGCACAAAAGTTGACCCAATTGAAAAGGAAAGACCTTTGGCCCAATCGTGCCATTTCTTGAGGTCACATAACTTGGTTGAGTAAATGGGTGGTCTCAAAAAGAGGGGAACTTGAGGTTTCACACAAGTGGGGGAAGATGACAGTGCTGAAGAGCAAAAGGGTCTACCCAGAGAGCCAAAAGAAGAACAATTGAGGAGTTTGGGGAAGCAATGAGGAAGATTTACACTGCCTAATGTTAGCTTCATTAGAAGAGAACGAAAATGACGAAACTTTTTTGTTACTCTACTGCATCATCAGTCATAAACTTCAGCATTTGCATAACCTAACAGATAAAAACTGAGTAAGGGTTGGCAAAAAAATCAAGTTATTTTTCTTGTTATAATTCAAATTTAGCGTTACCCCGCAAGATGCTTTTCACTTGAAATTAAAACCCCCAACAAATTTCAATTTGTGAACAGACAAGGTTTAGCTTACTTACTGAAAGACGAAGAAAATACTCTGAAGTGAGGATGTAACAGGTAAATAGCCACCTGGAAAGAGATATGGCACCTGAACGGGATAATCTTAGTTTAAAAGTATTAGCTTGTGTCATGTAAAATTTTTAGAATTAAATATGATTTTCTTTTTAAAATTAGTTTATTTCTAAATTTTAGATTAATTTAGTTTTTTATTTTTTAAAATATATAAATTTAGTCTTTTTAATCAAATTTTATTAGGGATTAGGTTTATTTGATATTTGGTATATAGTTCAGCATTGTATTTAAATTGTTTATACTGTTTAACACATTTTTGTTTTACGGTTAAGTTAAATATTATAATAAAAAACGTTTGAAATGTCAAATAAATTTAATAAAATTTGACTAAAATGACTAAATTTACGTATTTCGAAAGATGATGGACTAAATTAGTTCAAAATTTCGAATTGGACTAATTTCAAAATTTAAGTTAAGAGACTAAAAACATATTTAACTCAATTTTGTATTATATATTTGACACATTTTTTAATTTAAATAAAATTTAAACATGTTTGAAATTAGAAAAGAAATATGTAAAATATTTAAAAAAACATAAATAATTGAAATATAGGGAAATAACAATCTTTAAAGTAAAACATGTGAAATTAAAAGAAATTAATTTGAGAGTGTAAGTAAAGTAGTTCAAGAAAGGACATCATAAGATGTTCTTAGAAAAATATTTGATGATTTTAAATATGAGATAAAAAAATCTAATGTAAAGTTATTTGATTATTTAATATTCTCATTTCCGCGTCTTAATTCCTTTAAAAGCGTAAAATGTTAAAGTACAAAATTTAAGACATGGTTTCAAAGTTTGGCATGGGAATAATTTGATATATTTCTTTTTAAAATTAAATATATTTTTCTTTTAATTATTACAAAATTGTGTTTTGTTTTTAAATTAAATTATAAAGTATTTATTCTTTGAACTTTATAAAAGTCAATTTATAATTTATATCATTCTCAATAATCTACACATAGAGTTTATGAAATGTTTCAGAAGAAACAAATCAAATTTGATTCTGAACTAAAATATAATGTTCATGAGTTTGTTAAAAAAAAAATTTATATTGACTTTTATAAGGTATAGGGATTAAATACTTTATAAGTTAGTTTAACTCTTAAATGTCTTTTCATTCTCTAAATTGTTACGCGTGAAATTAGATTTTGTCCATGTTTTGAATTTTGATCATGTTTAGTTCTCAAAGTTTAAAAATGATTTGATGAAGTTCTAATCATTAAGACGTCAAGAATTTGCTGATGTGGGAAAAATATTACCACATGTGTGTCAATGTGTGTATCCATGTCAGCACATGACACACGCGACAACACTGTTTGTCACCTCAACAAATTTTTAACAATGTTTGGTAATGAGGACTACATTTGTTCATTAATAAAGTTTGGAAATGAAAATGATTCAAAACTTGGGAGACACCATAATAAATATGTTGACATGGACATACACATGTCAACACATGGACACACACGCAGCAACGTCGTTTGTCATATGAGCAAATCATTAATGTTATTTGATGACGATGATTAAATCCATTCAATTCTAATGTTTAGGGACAAATTATTGTCAATGTTTGGAACAGAGATAAATTTCAATTTTGCATCGTAATTTAGGAACTAAAAATATATTTAATCCTTAGTTTAATGACTAAACACAATTTTCCATAATAATTTGAGGATAAAAAACATACTTAACTCTCTTTTTTATAACTAATATTTTTTTATTTTTCTCATGATATACTTTCTTATCCACCACATAAGAGGGTAGGATTTTCTTAATTAGAATCAAAATGTTACATGAATATAGTTTATATAAGAAAGATATGCTTCAACATATTATAAAACTATTAAATAAAATCCGCACAAACAATACTTAAATAGAATGTATTTAACTTTTGTGCAAACACTTTTACCATTTAGATTATGATTTCAGCCCCACGAGGATAAACATAAATCATTTCTACATGATTTTGAAATATTTTGATCAGCTGCACATTACCAACATGAGTGCATCTTAATACTTCCTTTTGAATGGATCAAGTAGAATGTTGTAGTTCACAAACTGAACAATTGAACACGATTCACGAGTTGCAGTTCAGATATGAGAGTTAATTCAGTTTTAAATTGTCTCCTTGCCCTGAACCTTTCAAAAGTCTTTTGTTTGCTATTTCTTCTCCCTAGGGCAATAATCCATGAAATGAACAAATATTATTGATTTTATTTCAGGAAGTAATATTGAAAATAAGAAGAAAAAAAAAAGCATGTTCATGATTTTAAGTAATGACCTTATATACAGGTCTAGTAGAGTGATAGGTTAGCACAGAAAACAAAAAGGAATAATCAGAAGGTATGAGAATATCAGGGGAGAAATTTTGTATTTAACATCTGTCCCCTTTTTCATAATCATTAACTGTGCTTATATTGCGTCATACATGCAACGTTCAAAATAGTGCAAAATAAGAAAAAAGAATAAAGTTTGTTAGACATGCTCCCTACTGCTTAACCAATTCCTATAGATACTGCCACGTAGTCATTTGGTTACATAATCCTTGAGGTAAATTGGTCTCCTCCGAATTCGTTGTGGTCTTGCATCATTTTCTATTTCCTCTTGAATATTCTCTAGGCTTAATTGTTCCACCATAATGGGCCTATTAGGAGACGTAGTCCTAACATCTCCTTCTGCGAGAGTCACCTTGTCCTCAAGGTGAAATTGGGCTTGAATTTGTGCCCAAGGTTCCCAGGTGGCCTCTTCTAAAGGATGGCCCTGCCATTGAATCAAAACTAATTGTTGTGGAGCATCAGTGTTAGAGGACAACTTCCAATCCAGAATAACAGTGGGAGTGAGGACTGGTTGATTGTCTTCAATGTTAGAGGGAAGAGGTAATGGTTGAGGAGAAGGAAGGGGGCCTTGGTGAGGCTTTAGAAGGCTCACATGGAACACATTATGTATCCTGGCATTAGAAGGAAGGTCCAATTTGTATGCTACGTCACCTATCTTTTCAAGAACCTGATAGGGGCCAAAGAACCTTTTCTACAACTTTCCAAGGTACTGACCAGTGATAGAGCGTTGACGACGTGGGCGAAGCCTTACGTAAACCCAATCACCGATGTTGAAGTGAACATCCCATCGATGGGAATCAGCCCATCGTTTCATGGCATGTTGTGCTTTAAGAAGATTGGACTGCAATTTGCGAAGAATTGCGTCGCGGGAGTTGGTGTCAAATTATGCTGCAACATTGGTAGTAGTCATATCCAAAATCTGAGGGATGTTTGGTGGAGGACGACCAAACATAACTTCGAATGGAGTGAAACCAATAGAGGAATTAATGGTGGTGTTGAAGCACCACTCTGCCAATGGAAGGAATTTGCCCTATAAAGATGGTTAGTGATGGACAAAACAACGCAAATATTGTTGGAGAATTTTATTTTCGACCTCAGTTTTTCCGTCCGTTTGAGGATGGTAAGCTGTGGACATACGCAGCTTTGTGCCACTCAAACGAAATAGTTCGCGCCAAAAGTGACTGAGAAATATAGGATCACGGTCTGAAATTAAGCTCTGAGGAAGGCCGTGTAATTTGCACACCAAATGTGAAGAGATCAGTAACTTTAGTAATGGTGAATGATCGAGGCAACATACCAAAATGTGCACCTTTAGAGAATCGATCCACCACAACCAAGATAGTATAATGGCCCTAAAACGGGGGCAGTCCAATTATGAAGTCTAGAGAGAGATCTTCCCAGCAGCGTGACAGAGGCAAGATAGGTTGTAACAAGCCGGAGGAACGTTGGGTCGAAATTTTCGTTTGTTGACAAGTGGTGCAGTGAGCAACGAAAGAGAAAACATATTTTCGCATACAATCCCAATAAAAGTTAGCCTTAATTTTAGCCAATGTACGAGCAGCCCCCGGGTGACCAGCCAAAGGGGTTGAGTGAAACTCTTGGAGGAGTAAGGGAATCATAGATCATGACTTGGGAAACCAAATTTTTCCCTTATATAGTATTAGGTCCTGTTGGATGGAAAAATCAGGGAACATGGAGGGATCTTGCAGAATATGATTCTTAAGATCCAAAAAATTAGCATCAGAAGCAAGAGTGTGCTTAAGGTCTTAAAGAAAGTCCATTTGAGACAGAGAAATGAGGAAAAATGAGTATGCATCAGGTGAAATACGGGAAAGTGCATCAGCAACGGTGTTTGTTTTGCCAGGTTTAAAATGGATCTCAAGTCGAAGCCCAATAGTTTGGCTACATAGGATTGTTGGTCAGGAGTTAACACAGTTTGAGAAAGCAATTCCTTGATGGCTTGCTGATCAGTGTAGATGACGAAGTGGCGACCGAGCAAGTATTGGTGCCATTTCTAAACAGGAGATGTGATAGCATGGAGTTCTCTTATGTATGCTGATGAATTACACAATTTAGGGCAAAATTGCTTACTAAAAAAGGCAATTGGGTGTCCCTGTTGTGATAACACGACCCCCATACCAGAACCGGAGGCATCTGTATGAACAGTGAAAATCAGATCAAACCGTGGCAGAGTCAAAATTGGTGCGGAAGTAACAATAGTTTAAGGTTCTCAAACGCCGTAGTAGCTGAAGCAGACCAAGTAAGTTATCCTTCTTAAGTAAATTAGTTAAGGCAACAACAATAGAGGCATACCCCTTTACAAATCAAAGATAAAATCCCGTGAGGCCAAGAAAACCACGTAGAGACTTCAAAGTGGTGGGTAAGGGCTAATCAACGATAGCTTGGACCTTTGAAGGATCTGGTGTGACACCCTAAGAAGAAACTACATGACCCAAATATTGAATCAATTGCTGCCCTATGAAACACTTGGAACCCTTAAGATGAAAATTGTTTGTAAGTAGCAATTGGAAGGCTATTTTCAAATGAGAGATGTGCTCCTCCAAGGTGAGGCTGTATACAAGAATATCATAAAAAAAGACGACAATAAAACGACGTAAATGGGGGCGAAATAGGTATTCGTGGTAGCCTGAAAGGTAGAAGGTGCATTGCACAACTCGAATGGCATGACCTTCAACTCAAAGTAGCCGTTGTGGGTGGGGAACATCGTTTTAGGGGAATCATTAGGCAACATGAGAATTTGGTGGAAACCTGCGAAGAGATCCAATTTTGAAAACCATGTAGCATTACCGAGTTCATCCAGAAGCTCATCGATAGTAGGTATCGGAAATTTGTCTTTGACAATAACTGCATTGAGGGCACGGTAATCGACGCAAAATTGTCATGTACCATCCTTCTTCTTAACAAGAAGAATAGAGGAAGAATAAGGACTTGTGCTCGGTGTAATGAATCCCGAGTGCAACATTTTTTGAACTTAAGCCTCAATTTCTTGTTTTTGAAAGTATGGGTAACGGTAAAAGTGCACTAAAATGGGAGCAGTGTTGGGTAAAAGGGTGATGGAATGGTCGGTGGAACGAGACAGTGGAAGGGTGGTTGGTGCGAAAAATAGAGAAAAGTAGGTGGTGAGTAAGTGTTGTAGTTGAGGGGTAGAAGAAGAAGGAATAGCAGTATCAGAGGGCAAATGAGGTATAACTGAAATGTGGGAATGGATGGATGGAGAAGGCTCGAGTGTGAGTTGAAAGAGGGCATCTAATCTGTTGGTTTGTTGTAGGCGTTTAAGTTGGTGGGCGGTGATAGGTGTAGGGTTTCGGCCTTGTTCCCCCTTGAGTTCTATCATCTGACCCTCCCACATAAATCTCATGAAAGGGCCATTGTAGTCCATAATGAAAGGGCTAACTTGAGTAAGCCATTGAACCCCTAAGACTACATCAGTGCCAGATAGATCTAAGGGGTATAAGTCAATAGGGAAGTCGAGAGAGGCTAAAGTAATGTGGGCAAAAAGTAGTGCAAGGTAAAAATTCACCATTCCTAACCATGACCCGAAGTGGGCTCAAGTGCAAGGTTAAGAAAATAGGCTACCTTTGTTTGTATGAAATTATGGGTGGCACCACTATCAACCATGATATGTACTTCACAACTGTTAATAGAGCTTGTGACCCAAAAAGTTATAGGAGTCGAATGACCCGAAAAAGAGTGAAGGCTAATCAACCCTGCTTCCAAAGATGGGTTATCTGGTGGGTCACAATCCACTTCCGTGAGTGAGCTAGAAACATCGTCGGGGTCAGGAATGATGAGCAAGAGGAACTGTGACTTACAACGATGGCCACGTGTATACCTTTCGTCACAATTATAACAAAGGCTTTTCTCACGGTGTGTCTACATTTTAGCTTCAGTAAGGCGTTTGATGGGTAGTTTGGAGGGAGATGTGGGAAGTAGTGGTGGGAGTGATTTGGAGGGTAGTGGTAGTGGTGAGTGGTGGTCTGGGGAATTTGTGGAAAGGCATAGGAGCGGAACGGAGTTTGGATTTGTCATCATGTAATTTGGCGAACGCCACAGCTTGTGGCATGTTAGTGGGTTAGAGGGTGGTGACCTCACGTCTGAGGTGGGGCTTAAGGCCGGAGATGAAACAACTAAGGTAGAAGCTGGTTGGGTACCCTGAGATGCGGTTGGCAATCGACTCGAACTCAAAAATATAGTCATGAAGGGTCTGAGTTTGAGTGAGGCGACAGAGTGCATCAATCGGATCGTCAAACTTTGATGGTGCCAAACGCAGTTCCAAGGCAAGAAGGAAGACATCCCAAGAGGTGAGAAGACCATTATTGTGCATCCATTGGTACCAAGCGAGTGCATGGACCTCTAAGTAGAAGGAAACAATCTGGGTTCTTTGTTTCGGTGGTGTATTGTGAAAGTCGAAAAACTGAGTGATCTTAAAAATCCAACCCAGTGCATCATCACCATTGAAAGAAGGGAGGTCGAACTTAAGGGGGCGGGCAGAGGTGTATGTAGGAGTGAGAGGTGGTACAAAGAGTTTGGTTTCCAATTTGGATTCCAAAAGGGAGGTGCGAGTAGCGATGTCATGTAATGTATTGGAGAAATTGGGCTGAGAAAGAAGTATTTGCTCCAATTTTTTGTCAAGGGAAGAAAAAACGTCAGAAGTGTCAGCCATAGGAGGAAGAGGGTCAATGAAAGCACCAATGATAGGTTAGCATAGAAAATAGAAAGGAATAATCAGAAGGTATGAGAATATCAGGGGAGAAATTTTGTATTTAACATGTGTCCCCTTTTTCATAATCATTAACTGTTCATATATAGCGTCATACATGCAACGTTCAAAATAGTGCAAAATAGTGCAAAATAAGAAAAGAGAATAAAGTTTGTTAGACATGCTCCCTGCTGCTTAACTAATTCCTATAGATACTGCCATGTAGTCATTTGGTTACATAATCCTTGAGGTAAATTGGTCTCCTCCGAATTCGTTGTGGTCTTGCATCATTTTCTATTTCCTCTTGAATATTCTCTGGGCTTAGTTGTTCCACCATAATGGGCCTGTTAGGAGACGTAGTCTTAACATAGAGTCCCATTCTCCTAACCTTTTTTTTCCATTGAGAACCTTTTAGTAGCTATGATCGATGCATAACTGAAAATTCTTAAAGAATTTCCAGTTTTCAATTCATTATGATATTTTCCTAAATTTTTAATTTTCACACACCACGAAATTAAACAGGTTGCTCCCCATTTTTTTCTCTCTTCTCTCTCAAGGCAAGATGTAGTAAAACAAGGTTACTAAAGAAGAAAAGTGCTTGAAATGAAATTGAATGATGGTATTGATCTATTAACATTGACAAATAAGTACCTTGATGTGAAGCTTTTCTTTTCCCCATCCATAGACAGAAAATAAGGCTAATTATGAGTTTAGTTGTTCCTAGCTGAACACCAATTTTAAACCACTTATCTATTACACATTCTTACTTTGATTATCTTGCTAATGATGGATCTTTTGAGAAAGACTTTCTTGGAAACATACAACACCAATAAATCTAAATCGAACTCAATTATCATTTTCAACCAAAAACTTTAAGGATGTGTTTACTTGTAAAAATTGATTCGGGAGAGAAGAAAATGATGGATTTGAGTGGATTAGAGGATTAAGTTTGTGTTGTTCACTTTAAAGGGTTTAGAGATGAAAGTGAGTGGATTTAGAAGTAAAATTTCTGAAAATTTGTGAGGGATTTGATTGATATAATGGATTAACAATTAAATTTAATTAAAAGAAAAAGCAAAATTACCAAATTGTCCTTTATGTTAAAAGTAATCTAAAATTATATTTAAATGAATTAGATTTATTTTATAAAAAATATTTGAAATGAATAAATTAAAAAAAATATTTTAATAAAAAAATGATAAAAATACAATATATTTACTTCTTCAACTTTTTTTTTATAAATAATTTAGAAATTTGAAGTATTAATTATTATTGTAAGTTTAATTTTAAAAGCCACATTTTTACATTATTATCATAATTATGTAACATTATTAGTTATGATTTGTGTCATTAATTTTCATATACGTGAATTAACATTAATTAAAAAAAGGAGAAATGAATCGAGGACATGATGGTAATCTTCCTCAAATCACCCTCAAATCATCCCACACGAGGAAAGATGCTAAAATAAGAGAATCATGTTGTTCCTTCCTTCCCTCTCTCTTAAATTCCTATAAATAAACACGTAACTCATCCTCAAATCATGTCTCTCTAATCTCTCTATATAGTAAATCCTTTCAAGTAAACACAACATAACATAATTATAACAGGCTTTCTGGAACAGGATTTACGAAATAATACTTCCGGAACAAAATATTTTGGAACATAATTTCTAGAAGAAAAAAAATTGAAATGTAATTTTCAGAAAAGATTTTCATAATATATTTCATAAATTTCGGAACACAATTTTTCGGTATAGATTTCTAGAACACACTTTTCGGAATGCATATAATACTTCTTGAAATGAGTTTTCTGATGCATCCTTACATGAAATGGGTTCCGGAAAGAGATTTCTAGAACATATGAAATATGTTCTAGAAAAAACTTTTTAGAATGGATTTTTTTAGCATTTTCACTCTTCTTCTTCCTCTCTAGTAGCGGTACATAGGCGGTAGTGGTGGTGGTGGTGGTGGTGGCAATGATGAAGACAATGGAAGTGAGGGTGTGATGCAATGGTGAACGATATTTAAGTATTTTTCTTGTATTGATGGGTTGTGTACTCTTTTTTTTTTCTCTATCAAATGTGAGAATTAGACTTACACTTGAATTCTTAAAAGCTAATAATGATGTGTTAATATATATTATATACTACTTATGTAATTCAATCAAGTTTGTATGGTAGGAATCATAAGAGATTAGAGGTTATTAGAAGTTAAACATTTAGAAGACTCGTTCTACTCTAACATTACAAAGTTTGTATTCATAGTTATTAACTCTTTTGTTTTCACGGTTTCGTTGTTTCATGAATATAACCAGTGTCGAAGCTTGGTTGGTCTCTAGAGGGCTTTGGCTCCCCCAAAATTTTTTCACTTCTTCACTAAAATATAATAATATATGCTCATTATTTTAAATTATAAGTATTCAAAAATTAATTTTCTTAGAGATAAAACTCAAATAATTATTGAATTTGAAAATATGAAGAAAGATGATAACATTTATCATGAATTTTTTGCTTGCTCTCTTGCTTTCAATTAACAATTTTGTTATTAAGTTTCCAATATCATATTCAAAAGAAAACTAGTTTAAAAATTGAATTTCACTATTTTATTGTAGATGCTCTTAACCATCCAAATTTGAAAAAATTATCAATCCTATTTGAGTTATATTAATCTTTAGTAAGAATAGGAAGTATGTTTTACTTGAATGAAAAGATACTTTTTCTATAATGATTTATCAAAACAAGATTACAGAATAAAATGGGAGATAAATTTCTTGCACACAATACGATTATTTACATTGAAAACAAAAATAGCTGAAACTTTTAGATTTGATTAAATTATTGATAGGCTCGATAATTTGAAAAAACGAAAAATAATGTATTAGATATATGTGATTTCATTTATAATATAATTATATTAAATTACATATTCATTTTTTTATATTAGTAATAATGATAAAATATATAAATTTTGAGTATATTATTTTAGTTCCCCAAAATTAGTGGTTAAGATCCACCACTAAATAAACATTCCTAGCTTGTTCATGGATTTTATTTGGAATGTTCATATTACTTTTTTTTTGTCTAATGAATGAAAGCATATACCTTTTTTTGGCTAGTTTTTCTCTATTTTTCCCGCTTGAATGCTTGAGCTTCAATTTGCGCATATCTCTTTTTGGTTATTTGTTTAAGCACTTTTTTTCTATTTTCTCTTGTTTATATATTTGAAGCTTTTGTGTACTAAACTTTTATGTACAAAGCTTTATGTGTTCCCCTTCCCGTTCTCTTCTCTCTTTTTCTTCCTCAAACACTTTTGATTAGCTTTCTTCTCACCATAGTTCACATTTTTTGTTCTGTTCTTTGATCTTGAAGATGACAAGTGGATACATTATGATGATATCAGAGCTCTTCTTTTGAAGAGTTCTATTGCACCACTCTTGATGACATATGCCTAACTAGAGGCTCAATTACTTGAAGCATGCTAAGGAGAATGCAAGAAGATTTGGAGCATGTTGAAACACATAGGCCTAATGGGCTTCAACTTCTATTTACTTGGGCCAAGGAAGATATCAAGAGATGATGGCTTGCATTTTGGCCAATAGAGTAGATTTAATTTTGGGCCATGTAATTTAGGCCTTGCTTAAAGTAATTAGTGGTGCACTAAACTGGATCATGGAAAATCACCTAACATTTGAATTTGATCAATTAAAACCCAATTCAAAGGCTAGGCCGAGAGTTCCTTCTAGACCACCACTCATTTAACATATTTAGCACATGGTGCAAAGTATGGTAAATATGAGGTGCCACTTGACACTTGATCCACTTTTCACGGCTAGAAAGTTAGAGCTCTCCTTCCTATAAATTGAGAGTTTCATCCCATGTAAAAACACTCTTGAGTTTATGCAAAGTTATGTTGTTGAGATTACTCCACATACACCTATTCTTGAGAGTCACTTGCTAGAGCTTCCCTTAGGAACCTCTTCTAGCCTCCTTCTCTAAGATTGGCCCAACTTTCCTTCACCACCCGATTTCACCACTACCGAGCCTTTTGTTTCTATCTTGCATATTACTTTCGCTAATCATCTATGAAGCTCCATTATTCCATCAATCACGCATTTGGAGCCTCATCAACTATGGGCTATTCCTATCTCCCTCTTTTCTTTCTTTTTTTTTCTTTCTTTGTCTTTTCTTGAATCATGGCAGAAGAATCAAATGCCTAAAGTTTCCTTTATCTCCATCCAAACAAAAATCATGCCATAGCCTTGGTCTCTCCCATTCTTGAAGCTTCAAACTACCATTCATGGAGTCATTCGATTTTGACTCCACTCAATGCTAAGAACAAAATTGAGTTTATTCTTTATACAACTGAACAACATGATAAGAAGTAAAGCATGTTTGATGCTTGGAACCAATGTAACAACATGGTTGTTTCGTGACTGGTTCACTCTATCTCCACTTTGATTTGCTAGTGTGATATGGATGGACAAAGTTTATGACATTTGGAATAATTTGAAAAATCAATATTCACAAGGAAATCTATCTTACATTTTTTATTTGCAAATGTAGCCAACCACACTTGCATAAGATGATTTGAATGTGTCTAAGTATTTCACTAAATGATGTATTTTGCGGGATGAATTGGACAACTACAAACTCGATCCTCTGTGTGTTTGGCAAACCAAGTGCTCATGTCATGTTGCGAGTACTCCAAAAAACTAGGAAAGAGGAAGATCAAGTGATGCAATTCTTTCAAGGATTAAATGACAACTACAACAATATTAAATCTCACGTTCAACTTTTGGAACCTACCCCACCCATCAGAAAGGTGTTTGCTTTAGTGACTCAACAAGAGAAAAACATGTGTGTTGAAAGCATCATTGTCGCAACCAAGATTAATGGTGGAATAACTGCGAACACCTCCATTATTTGCACCTTTTGGGGATAAGATGGTCACACCAAGTCTTTTTGCTATAAAAAAATGGGCTTCCCACTCAAGAAATAAAGAATTTCAAGAACTCAAAGTCTAGAAGGATTTGAACACACTATAAGAGAAACAACCATACCATTGAAGTTTGCTATAAGGAGCAAGACTATCCTCTTGGTCATAAATTGCATAATAGTAAACCATCTTAGGCTCACAATATTGTTGTTTAGGAAGAAAATAGAAGTGAAAAAGATGCAACCATCAGTGATACTAGGGGCATTCGCCTCACAAATCAGCAATACCAATTTCTTGTTGGTCTCTTCAAGAATGTCCATGCTAAGAATTCATAAATTCAACCGAACCAACTCGGGTCTATTTTGGCAAATCAAATTTTCCAAATTGGTTTTGCTTATACAAATAACTCTCTATTAGGTAATATCATACCTTTGTCTTATTCTAATCACTTTAAAAAAATTTAGATCTTGGCTCATTTTATACCATGCCACAAAATTGATGATACAACTTATATTGCAAATCTCTTCTTCAAAGAAGTTGTAAGACTGCATGACATGCCTACAACTATCGTAAGTGATAGGGACACAAAGTTCTTAAGCCACTTTTGGAGGAAATTATGGGGGAAGCTTGTAACCAAGCTCCTATTTTCTACCACTTGTCACCCCAAACCGATGACCAAACTGAGGTGGTCAATAGAACTTTCGGTCAAATGTTGCGATGCATGATAGTTCATAACATTCGAGAGTGGAAGGAGCTTATTCCTCACATTGAGTTTGCATATAATATAAGATGGTGCACTTCACCACTTCCCACTCTCCTTTTGAGATTGCATATGGGTTTAATACCCTAACATCCATAGATCTTTCCCCTCATCCCACTCATGAGGCATGGACTTGCCAAGATGGAGTAACTAGAGATAAGATGATCTAAGACTTCCATGCTCAAGTCAAGGAAACCATAAAAAGGAAGATTCGCCAACACAAAAAATTTGCTAACAAGGGTAGGAAAGAGGTCACCTTTAAGTTGGGTGATTGGGTTTGGCTTCACTTGAGAAAGGAGAGGTTCCCTACTCAAAGGAAGTCCAAGCTCCTCTCGAGGGTGAATGGCCCTTACCAAGTGATTTGGAAGATCAACAACAATGTTTGAGTTAGATTTACCCCATAGTTATAACATGAGTTATACTTTTAATGTGGGTGATTTTTCTCCTTTTGATATAGATTTTAAGAATTTGTGGTCGAATTCTCTCCAAGAAAGGAAATGTGATGGATCCTTGACCACACATGACACCATATAAAAAAAAGTTGTTCTTGCAGAGAATTAACAAGATAAGTTAGGCACAAGTGTCACCTTACCTATGCAGTCCGCTATCTCCTTAGTTGGCCTCTTCCTGGTTGGTACATGTCTGCTTGGACCCAGGAGGGGTTACCTCCGAAGCTTAAGTTAGCCAAAGCTCTCAAAAAGTCAAATCAGGTGATTAATGAAGTAATGAATGCGTACCTTTAATTATTGGGGTCCACGTGTATATATAGAGCATTAATTATGTTTGGTTATGACATGCGCCGGGCCCTAGCTTAGGCCCTAGTTTGGGCTGTAAGTGGGCTTGGGCCTTAACCCAGGCCCTCAGGTCGATTATTGTGGACTCATTGAATATCAGGGGGCTTTAATTTTGTTAAGTGTATTAAGGTTGTCGGCCTAAACCGACTA
>Ga0099823_1000395_pt1 | contig 27957 bp, 21 predicted proteins | sample CowpearedBW_FD_76831 | JGI IMG/M metagenome (GOLD analysis project Ga0099823, IMG submission 76831) | Root nodule microbial communities of legume samples collected from California, USA - Cow pea red BW | ecosystem: Host-associated > Plants > Roots > Nodule | place: USA: California | collected...
GTCACCTTTTTCTTTATCACTCGATTGATCTATGGTGGAAACTGGAAAGAATGAATTTATAAAGATGCTGCTGAGATTGGATCTATAAAAGTATAAATTATAATATGACTCTGTCTGTTTGTCTTGTAATATGTCATTGTATTTTGTATAGTTAATATAAAATAATGTAAATCCGTTTGTTTTTACTTTTAAAGAATGATAAAATAATGCATCCAAACACTTTACTGGGGCCGTTGAGAATTTGTTTATGTACATAAATTATTTGGATGATGTGCTATGAACCAGTTATTGAATTGGTTGAGATTATGAAAAAACGATTAAGCTGATTCGATCTATTTTTCTTTAATGACCTTTATTAGATTGATTGAAAAACTGTAAAATTGATATAACTCATTATGAATTTTACAGTATACAATTAACTCCAGGGAAATTATTTCTTTTAAATAACTTGATAATCATATATATAAAATAAATTCTTTTGTATTGTATAATGGGTTGCTATGTTCTCTTTCATTTTAATATAAATAACAATGATGCAAATAGTTATTATAGAATAATAGATTATAAATAACAAGTTGCTTTACTAAAGTGGGTGGAATGAGTTATGAGTGTGGATAAAGGTTCATCCAATAGTCAAGATATTATTAAAGCTATAGGAGGTCCACCATCTTATCTCCTCCCCCATGTTCATTACCTCAATATTTTATAGTATAGTTTCTGTCTGTAAGTTTATTCAGAACAGGTAAATTTTGTTTTATCCCAAGAGGAAGGTCCATCCAAAACTTTTGAAAGCTGTATTCATTTAACTTTGAATGGGAGAATTGATGTTGTAGTAGTTGGTGCCAAACTCTAATTAGTCAATGCTGTGAGAGACACTGACTCTATAAGCAAGCACACTATAGAAGTTACTGGATCAATTTTTTTTTTTAACATAAACAGTTAAGCACATTCTTTCTGACAGGTATTTCACCGATTATTTTATCATGTTGTTTGCAGTTATCTGTTAATTTTGGATCGTACAAACTGGAGGACAAATATTCTCACAGCACTACTCATTCCATACATTTTCTTCAGCTTGCCTTCGATAATTTTTGCCGTCTTCAGGTGATTAGACTATTACGCTTATTTCATATCAATTTTGTACCTTCGTTTTCTCTAGTATTGAATTGCCTTTCTGTTACCATTCTACTTATGCAGAGGAGAGATTGGAAAATGGATTGCTGTTATTGCTGTTGTATTGCGCCTTTTCATTCCAAGACACTTCCCTGGTATGCTATATCTACTCAAAATGTAGTATTACCGAGTCCTGAAACATTGTGATGGTACCCATTGATTGAACTCCAGAAAACACATCTATTTTTTCTGCTATCCCCTATTGATGATCACTGTCATTCTAAAACAAAGTAACCAAGTCAATGTTTTTTTTTTTTACAAAACTTGTATAGAAACTGTTCATAGTGTCATTTTCTCAATAAAAAATAACGTTAATCCGCATAATAAAAAGTTTGCGTAAGTGATCAAAATGAAATTTCCATTTCGATTGGAGAACCATACTTAAAAAATAAGTAAGAAACTAAATTTGGTTACTCACCCATTTCTTAACAGTGCTTAGAATTAAGGTTAGTAACCAGGTATGATTGTTACTGCAGATTGGCTGGAATTGCCGGGTGCTTTGATTCTTCTTATCGTTGTAGCTCCTTCTCTATTTGCAAACACCTTTAGAAACGACATTGTTGGGGTGGTAGTGTGTCTCATCATTGCATGCTATCTGCTGCAAGAACATATTCGGGCTTCTGGTGGTTTTAGAAACTCCTTCACTAAAGCCCATGGCATATCAAATTCCATTGGCATAATACTTCTGTTGGTCTATCCCATCTGGGCGTTGGTGGTCATACTTTTTTAGGAACCATCGCTTGGTTGATATGTGTGAATTAAACCAATTGTTTTCTCTACCATTCATTCGTTGGAACTTGATGTGTATAAGCACCTTGCATTGTTTTATGATTCACCTGTCGTGAAGTTAGCCCGTGTAAAAAAGTGGAATCAAATCTCTCTGAGATTTTTGGGTTTCATGGAATGTAAAAAAACAAAAGAAGATGAAGATGATTCTTGTGGTATTGTTTTAGCTGTCGAGTATTCACAGGTCATGTATGATTTAGGGAAACCGTTGTACTCTTACCTGTTGGGTGTAATATAAATTTACATTTGTTTCTGCTCTGCATTATTACACCATTTTGTTTCCAGAAAATGCAGCACTAGAAACTATAACAGAATTCCCTATGAACATGTAAACAAAAAATGCCAAATGAATTAACAATGTCCAGACACTAGAGATATGAACCTCCATGCACTTAGTAAGACACGAATACGATAAACACAGCAACACAACATTTTTCTTTTTTGGGAATGTCCAAGTCATTTCCTTAAAAAAAATTAAAAGAAAGATGAATTGAATACTGATGAGTTCTCAAACATTTGAGAAATTCATCCTAAAAATTAGCTACTAAAGAGAGAGAATCAAACACTTAAATACTACACCCAACGTCCCATATTAGTCGATGTCAGGTTTAGGTACCTATAAATTATATACTTTCAGAATGCATTTACGTGCCTTGAACTATTTTAAAATACCCTATAAGTATCTGAAAAATAAATAAAAATTTAAAGAAAATAATCATATTGTTGGTGTACGTATATGGAAGTACTCAAAGGAGTATACAACACGGGTATGGCAACTATTTTTTCATTTTTGAAGCATCTGGAGATCATAGTACTAGAAGTTTTTCTGAACTTGCAGGAGTGTGATGCCAAGTATGGGACCTAAGTAGCTGCAACTTTTTATGTTGGAGTTTTTATAGTCGTTTAAACATACTATTTTTAACTTTGTCAAACTTCAAAAGTGTAAATTCTGCCACGAATAATCAACGCATTGTTAACAAGAGGTTAAGAGAGGAATGAAAATAGCGCAGATCCAGCATTACCCTAATCACATATAATCTAATGGATACATTCTATAGACTACACGAGAGAACAAAGGCAACGACTTCCTTACACCCTGTCAAATTTCTTGTTGCAACCGATCAAAAGCTTTCGGAAAATTATTTCCATAATAGAATTGGGGTGATTATTGATAATTGACAGTCAGTTTTTATTATGTTTATTTTTATTTCTTATTGATATATATTTTTATTATTATCTTTTTAAATAAATAAAGTTTTATTTAATAATTTTGAAAAAGATAAATATTTAGTTATTATTTTGCATATAAGTGAAAATCATAAAGATTTAAGAAAATTATTAACCAGGATAGATAAAATATCAACAACATCAGTTATTCACAAAGTGATTATTCCAATTACAAAATCAAGTACAAATTTTAGATCCAAATCAAATTCGACCCATTCACCAAAAGAGACAGTTTAACTCGTCCAACTAAAAGAGATCCATTTGCCTAGCAAATTATGCATTCAGACAATCTATAAATAGAAGGCTCGAGAGAGGTAAAAATTAATTCTTAAAATTTTTGAAATCAATAGAAGATAAGGTTGAATGTAATATATCTTAACTCTTTATAATTTATGCTATTCAATATATTTCTTTTCCATGTTTCTGTGTTTTATTCTCAATCTTAAATTCATCATTGGTTCATTGGTCATTTTTAACAATTGAAGTTAAGGTTTAATACAAACTTTTAATAATAAAAGGTCTAAAACATTAGGATTTGTTATACAATGGTGTGTGAATCAAGAGTCAAGACTTAACAATATATTGTTAGTATTTTCATATTAATTTAATGCACGAAATTCAACTCAATAAAGTCTTTAACACATAAGATTTTTCACCAATTTAATTGCTTTTTAGATTTTTTATTTTCTGAACATTCAATATTGATTTTATCATTCAATTTTTTGCTTAAATTAGTAAATAATCATGAGTTTTTAAACAACGCGAATCTCTTGGAATTAATATGAACTTTCCATTTTATTACTTAAGAATTGTAACATTTATCTACTGAAAAAAAAATTCCAAATTTGGTTTAATGTGTTCCGGAAAATGAATTCCGGGATGATAGGGTGTTGGGAAAGGGTGCAGGGAAGTATTAGCCGAGAACAAAACACTAATATAAATAGTGAATCAATGAACAAAAGTTGATATGTAATCTTCTTAAGAATGAATGGATAATAGTGGATATGCTTAGTTGTTACTAATACAAGGTTTTGTTTGCAGCTATTCACTTCACTGATGAATGAACCAAAGTGTAAAAAAAATATCAAATGGTTTATATGAAAACTGTCCGAATCATCATAATTGCATATATATATATGGACGGTGTCGTCTATGCCTTTGCTTCCTTGTATAGTTGATCAATACAATCCTGTAATTGATGTTGCCAAAGAGTGAGATTTTATTTAGCCAAAAGTGGTGCACATTTTGGAAAACCATGAACCATACTACTGATTCAAGAAGTTAAGGAAACAAGTAATATTGATCACAGAACATGAAACAAACCTTGTAGTGCTTGAGCAATTGCGGTCTCTTCAACTTGAATGTTGGAGTTATCAGATCTCTCTCCATGTCAAAGGGAATTGGTTCAAGGTGAACTGCTTTTAGCATTTCAAATCCTCTAAGCTGAGAGAATATCAACAACGTCAAATTTAACCAGCAACATCAAAATATAGTATTATTAGGCATTCTCCTATTAGTCCTGTTTTAGTGCAAAACAACACTGAGATCAAAGGGAAAAAAATTGAAGTGAATGACTATTAGGTTTTCTATGCACATACTTGGTGTTTCTGACCAGTGCTGTTGAGCTCATCCAAAATGTATTTTCTTGCCTTTGGATTTTCATATAAAGATTTAAAATCATCTGTATAATTATTCTTCACTGCCCAATCCTCAAGGGCTTTACTTTCAGGGACCACCACTGCCACCAAAAAAGATTCAAAACTGTTTCCATAGACCCAAATCTGCATGTAGAATAAAAAGAATTACACATATATTTGAGAATTGAGGTATTTGTAAGTGTCCACTTTCCCATCAAAACTAGGCATCCAACACAGTTCATGTAGCTCTAAATTTACTGAATGTTTCATCATTGAAGCAGAAGCATACCGATGTTATAAGGGGGCACTGTAAATACTTGTTTTCAATATTCTCCACAGCTACATATTCTCCTTGAGACAACTTGAAGATATTCTTTTTTCTGTCAATAATTTTCATGGCTCCATTTGGCTGCCATTCTCCAATGTCACCTGTAATGGTTTTCCAAATATTACAAAACAAACAGCATTTAGAGGAAATTAGCAACTACAATCACTATGCAAGGAAAAAAAAAACAAAGAAGGAGAAAGAGAATCCTAAGAAGGTTGGAAAAAAGGAACTCTTCATTGACATTTTAAACCAATGTTTAATCCACCAAAACATGAGCAATTACCTGTATGAAACCAACCATCAACCAGAACTTCTTCAGTAAGATCTTGACGCTTGTGGTAACCAGAGAACAAGGTATTCCCTCTCAGGCAAATTTCTCCACGGGCTTCAGTGGAGAGTGCATCATATCCCATCTCTGGCACAGATTCAAGCCTGGCCTCAATGGTTGTTGTAGGGACTCCAATTGTTCCCATCATGGAAAACACATTACTTATTGCAGTGAGACATCCACCACAACTTTCAGTAAGACCTGTCACATCAAAATGATAATAAACATGGCATAATTCAATGACATACACACAAATAAACAGATTGATTAGGATTAACATGTGACCACTTCTATAGAATGCATTTAAGAACCAAAAGAGTAAAAACATGCCAAAATTGTTCAACAGATTAACATAGCTGAACAATTTCTTAAAATATTGTATTTAACAGTTGTCATTAAAATGGCATAAAGTAATCCACCAGTATGTTTTAGCAAAAAGATTCAAATACCATATCCTTGCAGCATAGTAGCTCCAAACGTGACCCTCAAAAACTCCTCCACGTGCCTGGCCAAAGGAGCAGCTCCCGATAACAGAAGACGAACTCGTCCACCTAATGCTAGTTTTATCTACGATAAAACCAATATATTTCAATTTTCAAATGACTTTCTGAACAAGAGTCACAGAAGAAATTGAAATACCTTATCAAACACAAGCTTATCAAACAAAGGTGCTGCTTTGTCTTGGGGAAGACCCTTCTCCATATATCCCAACTTGCTGTCAGTAGAATCTGTATTAGTTTGAATTATGATAGAAGAGTAGAAGTTTAAAGGGGTGGGTATGATTGGAGTACATACTAGCTATATGCATATTGAAACAATGAACTTCGCAGTACTCCTGCAGATGAAATTTTGCTTTTGATACCTTCAAGTGCAAAGTTTATAGTCAGTAATTAATGGACATTGTAGATGGTAATTACAAGAGCACACAGAGCTTAAATTCAGTACTTAGAACATTATATCCCACACTAAGATTAGAGCAATAGTACAAGAAGATTATAGTCTTACTAGCATAAACACGGTCATAAATTCTAGGGACACCGCAAAATATAGTTGGTTTCAGCACCTGAACATCTTCCATTAAGAACCTGACATCCTGCAAAATTTGACATGAAAAAATACATTCAGTGAGACAACATTAGAGATTCAATGAGCTAGAACTTAATTAAAGGAACTGAATTCAAAACTTACGCCTTGCCAAAATCCAATTGAAGAACCCTTATAAACCCAATAGGTCTCCATTATCTGGTCATATACATGAGCAAGAGGAAGGAAAGAGAAGTACACATCGTCCTCTGTTCCCTATCAATAATACATAATACATCTGTCTTGTGAGCACATATCAATACACAAATAGGATAAACAAGTGTGTTTCCTCATCATTCATGAGCTTATACTGGAATATGACTAAAACATTACATGAACTTTACTTTCTCTAGCACAACTCAAGAACAGACATTAAGTATGGCCATGCATTTTTCCAATTCATGGAAAAGGATATGGTTCACATGTTTTCTACTAGCTCTAATGATAAGGACCTCAATGACAAATTAAGAGTGAACAAACTAAATAAATAGCAAATAAAACCTGAAAACTATCATCACTATTACTTTTCTCACTCAATTGTAAACAAATAAACAGAAAACAAAAATGGCAACTAATAAAAGTTTTTCTGAAAGGGTGGGGGTGGCACCAGTGAAAAAAGTTATTTTCATACCGCTTTGTCAGTTAATTCAAGCATTTGGTCAATGGACAACACTTGAGCCATGAAAGCCTCATTCTTAATGATGACTCCTTTGGGTTCACCTGTTGTTCCACTTGTGTACATGATTGTGCATATGTCAGTCTTCTTTTTCAGTGGCATGTCAAAATCCAGATCTCCCTGAAAGAAATGAAGATACACTATTAAATATTAAAATATATTTCTCCCATTACTCAATTAAAATGGTTATTGCTCTTAACTATAAACATCAACATGAAATTAAGAATCGGGTTCCTCAGGTTCTTACCAACTGAAGAAATTCTTCCCACGAGAAGCAAGATACGCCAAGCTCCTCAGCTTCCTTCTTTTGTGCAGTTAAAACATTACCAAAACTCACAATAGCTACACCAGTAAATTAAAGAGGCTTATTAAAAGATGGAAAAACCTTAAACTAACAGTGACAGGGACAAGATAGACACAATTGACTTACTTTTAAGATTTGAACAGCGGCCAAGGCATGATAAAACCTGTGGAAAAGGACATTGCTTTAATGTATAACTTAAAATATTACAAGAACTGCAATAAATAGCAATGTTAAAAGGACTAGCAGGATGTACAACATTCTGTCAGCTTAGAATTGAATATCTGATTACTACTGCTTTAAGCAAGTGACTGAGAGAAATATTAGAAATAAATTTATATAACTCATTTTAAAAACTGCAAACTACTTTCTCATCATACAATTTGTTAGGAAACTAGTTGATCATCAACTGAAACACTTACATGTTGAAGGTGTGTGCATCTGACTAAAATAAAATTTCATCCAAGGAAATAATAGAAGATGTGTGCACCAAGAATATGATGGAACTTACAGAAGGAATCTTGCTATCTTGTACAAATGCTATCGAGACTTCAGCATGGTTTATGATAAACTCCACAGCATTGGGACCTGTTAGATGTAAATTTCAAGATACATTCTAGCTGGACGATAACATGAGCGCAAAAAAACATGACAAACTCTTGAGTTCTTCCTTTTGTTTGAACAAATAAAAGCAAACACATTGAGAATGATTTGAAAAAGGAACAAAACACAAACCCAGTGTGTCATATAATGGAACATATGTTACTGCGTAGCTATTGCAAGCCTGCAAACAGCAAATTTGAATCAAGCCACTCGAGTCCCATTGGAATAATCATAGAATATGGTAAAAATGTATCAACTCTTGCGATGTTAAGTGAAGAACAATAATACAAACAAGGTCACTGAACTTTTTGGTTGCCAAATTATAGCTAGGAATGAGAGACTAATGCTAGCAGAACATGCTTTCCAAACTCACTCTTTATAGTTGAATGAATTTCCGTACACCCCTAAATATTATCCACTCTAACAGGAAAAAATGTGTTTTTAGCATTTCTCATGAATAAAATAATTAACTCATTTTAGTTTTGTTCCTGGTTGTGATTAATATAATAAACTAACTGCTTAAATGCAATTTCTCCTAAAATTCAGTGTCATACCTCCATTGCAAGTATCCATTCAGGGCAGTTAGACCCATATATGCCACAACGGTCACCCTTGTGGAATAAAAGCACTGAGTTAGATTAATTGCAAATATATTTTTCTCCATACATAGTATCTTAAAAAGAGCAAGATTGATTACAGGATTGACACCAAGGCCCTTCATGGCTGAACCAATTCGAATGGCAGCATGATAAGCCTCCTGATATGTCATCCATTCATAGGGACCAGCCTGCAAAATCAGTTCAATAATTGCATAATTGACCCAATGCAATAATTTTCTTTTTAATCTATTGGGTATTAAGCTATGCTTCAAAAAATTTAGGTGTCTTTTACTAATATGTAAATCATCAATTTAGCTCCCAGGACACAGAAAAAAAAGAACCTTCAATTTAGTACTAGTTTGAGTTTTATCTCATCAATATGCATTAATATTGAATAGAATTTTTAATTATGCAAACTACAATTCTATTTATACTCAGAAGAACATCGATGTTGTGTTACCTATCAGGCATTTAACTATTTTCAATATAAATAACACTCAAGGAGCTATGCTACAAAAAGTTGGCATGTGCCAACTTAAGACTAGACTGAAATTGCCAGAAAATGATAGAAGAAACAAAACCACATTAAAGTCGGTACCTTGAAATCCGTTTTTTGACGCCGACCCAGCATAGGGTTGTTGGGGCACCTCTTGGTCGTGTCCCTGCACACGAATCCATCGAAACTAAGAATGAATCCTCAAACCCCACCACAGATACAACTCACTACCACTTGTGAAAATCCCCAGCAGAGTGTACACTATTTTGTAACTATGATTCAATATAGTAAAGTAAACACAATTTCTCAACTGGCCTATTAGCTCAGCTGGTTAGAGCGTCGTGCTAATAACGCGAAGGTCGCAGGTTCGAGACCTGCATGGGCCATTTTTGAAAAAAAAGCTTTTTAACTTGTTTTTTTTGTTAACATGCCCTGAATCTTGGAGTCAATAATTTTCATCAAAACACAAACTTTATGCATAAATTTTGCAACTTCTGAAAACCCTTTTGCTCATACAAACGAAAAGTTGAAAAAGAAAGTGAAAGTGACCTGAAGAAGTCCCATGGAGATTCAAAATGAGAAGGCACTTCCATCAAACCATCTCTGGCATAGATGCACCTGTAGACAGGACCTGCTGAAGGTTTTCCATCACTTTCCAACCTTGCCTCCTCTACCTTCACAGTGTACACCTCAGCCATTACCACACAAATGCTTCCTAAAAAATGGTGCTGTTTTCTTCTCCAAAAGCCTCTGAAGAAAATGGTCTGAGAAAATGGTTGATGAATTTAACAACACATCATGGCCTTAAAAGAGTTAGTTGAGCTGAAGGCTGAAGCAATAAATTCCAACATTGCAGCACTTAGTGTTTTCTTCTGCATTTATTTTTGGCCGTCAAAGTTTGGTGCAAAGATCATGCCTTTCCTTTATCTCTCTTTTAACTTCACAATTTTCTTCTGCTACCAGTTTTTGTCAAGAAAACCAATTTTGATGCAGCGTTTTTAACATAATTACGTAACACTGTTAGTGGTTGTTGAGTTACTGATTAAGAGAAGTTGCTAAAAAAACACACAGTATTGATACTTTGTGCATACTATGTATGAGAAAGTTACATGAAAATTTTGTAACTTTCTCTAAATTTAGGGTTTCGATCAATTTGTAAACTTTACAATAACTGAGTAACTCTGGTTAAACTTGAAATGGTACTTAGAAACAAAATAATTGAAGATTTGTTCGAAAATCATGCTTTTCTTATTATTGAATATTATATTTTAACCTGCTGCATTTAATTATACTTTTCTTAAAATATTATAACTTTAATTAGTTTACCAATTTTAAAAGGAATATTAGTGGAAAATTAGTAGAAGTTAATCTATATCTGTAAACTTTTTTCTTTATATATATAGATATCATACTTAATTCAAATTGATCCAAATCTAATTAGCATTAGTTAATTCTTATATTGAAGTTGCAAAAATAAACTCCAAAAGACTCAAATTGAATGAACAGGAGCATTCTTATTACGTCCTTACTTCGAATAGGTGATGATGATTATTTTACAAAAATAGTTAAGTCATAATTTTTCAATGTTTTTTACTGCAGGATTTTCTTCACTAGATTAATATTGAAAAACATGATTAAAAATGAAAATAACAGGTTAGAATTTTAATTTATATTTTAAAAATATTAATAACTCTCTTACATATACGAAAATTAAAATATTAAATAACAACTTTTAATGATTATTAAAATATGTCTAATAATAAATTATAGAAAAACTGTGTTATAAAACAATAATAATAACTATTTTTTTACTCAATTTATAAGTAACTACTAATACTTTTTATAGTTTAATCACTACTTAAAATCCCCATATACTTCCATTCTTTACCATTAATACTTTATGAACAACAATATGTGGACATTTATTATTTGCAAAGACTGAGTTAATAGGTATAATATTTTTCTCTGTTTTGGTCGTAAACATGCACCACCATCATCAAACAAATATGAACGAATTAAAGTAATGAAAGTGTCATATACCCACTGCTCAGCACTGTCTCGGGACCCATCATCGTTCGTCTTTAATTTCCTGTAGAAAAATGAACCCAACACCAATAGCCATGCCACCTTGTAGAAAAATATCGAAGTCAAACTCTATTTTTTTCTTTTATATCTTTTCCCAGTATTTTCCATTTCCACGTTTTCGTTTCTTGTATTCTCCACCATGACAATTTCGCTAATAACCTTAATTTTCAATACTCAGAAGATATATTTGTCTCTGAGTTTGGCCTTGTGAGAAAGTGCACACTGGCCTACCTTCACGTACATTGGATAGGAATGCATGCATTTTCTTGAAATCTAAAACCTATGCATTTAACTTCATAGTATTCATTATTGCCAAGCACATGATGTGGACCCTTTATCCAACATCTATGTCAATTGTCAAACTTTCCAATACTATATACCACAACAAACATCTTTGCTCATACTAAAAACACGTTAATGCAGATTAGCCTGAGACAGTAAAATATTTGAATATTTGAGCGTTCAAGTTATTAGTTGGTCTAAATTATACAGAAGAATTAATTTCTTTTACTTTTAGTAACAATCAATCATATCATATACTTAAAATCTTACACAGGATTGAGAGAGATAAAAAATAAAATCCACACCTAACTTTTTGCGCTAGCTTTAATGTTATCTGCAACATTAATAGTGCATGTGACCACTTACAGAATTCTGATAATATAAGCTCTTAACTTGGTGTGAATGCATGTCTCAGATGAATTACACATCCTTTTCGTGGCCACGTATGCTGTGAGTGATTGGACCAACTTGAAATCTACTGGGCCGGATTGTACAGTATGAGCTCAGAAGAGTTGGTTTGGGCTTCAAGACAGATTGTGAAGTTAACAGTAACTGTGTTGTCTGTGCATGATGATAGCTACACAGGTTAACAACTATTGCTGATTATGGGTCAAAGGAAAAAAAGACACCAAAAAGAATGCTACTACCAGTGTTGGTTTGGTTGCCAAAATACCAAAGGTATGTCTTTAGATCTGTTTTGTCGAAAGAAGAAAAGAATGGATTCATCGAAATGAATTGGATGAAGACAGACAGAGAAATTTACAGCAAATATGAAATTGCACATGATTTATCGATTTTCAATGTTATCTATCCATCACATGATTTACATATTAGAAGGGTAGTAAAAAGTGTTTGTTGTTTTGGTAGAAAGACAAATATTTAGAGGAAGATAGGAGCAGGGTATTTGTTTATGGAAAAAGGTGAGTTGAAAAATAAAAAAGTTGAAAGAGCATTGATCACAAAAGATTCCAAATTCAAAATGTTATAAATGGCATTAATTATCTGACGATGAAAGAATTCACAGCAGAGTGTCACGCACTAAAACGAATCAACCAATGCCACAATAAATGCCTTGCGTCTGTGGGCATAAACCTATACAGAGTGACCTAGGTCGCACCATAACTCATATTAATGTGTGTTTTGCATCTTCAATCCATTCACATGGGTGGCTTCAGTCGGTGCTGCCATAAAGAAACTGCATGAACAAGCATTTGCCAAAACCCTCTTCTCTTCGGTCGGTTCAAGAATCAAAACACAACCTTCTATCCAATCCTCTGCTCATTGCTCATTTATGAGCTTCCACACACCACACACCACAGTCTGAGCATACTTACAGAGAATAATAGATATATAAATATAGGGAGAGAGAAAACCACTCTTTCTTCTTTCTTCTTCTCCCTTATCACCATGAAATCTCTTACTTCTCTCTTCTCTCTTCTCTCTCCCATTTAATGCTCTTCCTACCATCCATTAATGACTCTCTACAAATTGCCAGACCGTCTCATTAAATTAAACCGCATGCCACCACCTCCATTAAATTCCTCCTTGACCTGACCCACACCGCCACTCTCCACCCATCTCCGATCAAACCTCAACCCCATCTACCAATCAACCGCCGCCACGTGTCCTCTTGCCGCCCATTCTCACTTCTCGAGGAAAGCTTCAATCTTTCTTTTTTACCTTCCTTGCATCAATCTCACCTCCGGTTAAATCTCTCCGGCGACAGAAGCGCCTCGGGATCCCCGCATCTCAGCCGGCTCGACGAGAACGCCGCCGCTGCCAGACCCGACGACCGAAGAAACATTGGGCTTGCAATCGACTTGCTGCGCCGCGACGAGCTCCCGCCGCCGCCGTACCTCACGCTGGACTCCGACAGCGGGAAGAATCCCCTCCGCCGGAAGAACGGTGATTTCATCCCTCTGTAATACCGAAATGAAAACACCCTTGGTTTCCCCAAAGACCCAAACGGTGAAGGCCTCTTGCTCCAGAAACTATTACTCCCTCTGCGGTATCGCCACGGCGAGGCAGTGGTGGCTTCCATCACCATCCTCTCCGACGCGACACTCCGTTCAAACCCAAACGAATATGATCTCTTCAGCAGAAAATCCCTAAAACAATCCTCTGAGCTGACGTTCGCGTGGTTGTGGTTCCTCCTCGGAGATTGCTCGTCGATGCAGGGTGTTATCTCCGGGACGGCGGATATTGCCACGGGCGGTGGGGGATCGATGAGAGGGTCCAGGCTGATGCGGTGAAGAATTGTGTCGTCGTCGAGGCTCGGTCGGATTCTTGCGGCCATCATCGGAGTGAAAGGCGAATCGGCGCAGAGGACTCCTGCGCGGCAGAGAGGGCAGTTAGCGTGCGAGCGAAGCCACGCGTCGATGCAGTCCACGTGGAACGTGTGTGAACAAACCGGAAGCGTTCTCACGTAGTCTTCGTCTTCGAATTCCAGCAAGCAAACGGCGCAGTCGTTGCGAGACTCTTCGAAACGAGCGTCGTATTTAGCTGTGTAAAGCGAAAACGGTATCGTTTTAATCACCGTTTCGTCTAAGCCGTAGGGAGAGAACACGCGCGGGCCGTCAAAGGGAGACTCGTAGGGTAAGGACTCGAGGTCGCCAACGGAGGACGGGGGGAATCGCCGCCGCCGGAAGCGGTGTAGGAGGCGGTGGATAGGCGGCCTGAGGTGTCGCGCGATGAGACGAGAGTAGGTTACGACGAGAAAGGCGGCGGCGACGACTACGACCATTGCTATTAAGGGAGGGCTGAAGTCAACCGCCGGCGTGTTGGACGGCGGTGGTAGGAATGATTTGTTTAGTATTGGTGTCGGCGTTGGGGTCGGAGATGCAGACGGAGATGGAGATGGGGCCCAATGGGGTGGCTGAGAAGGAGACATCATGGTGATGGTGATGAAAATGGAAGAAGAAGAAGAAGAGAAGAATAGGGTTTTAGTTGTTGAAAATAGAGTGAAAGAGAAAACTGTGCAATTGGGTTTAATGCAAACACCAGATACAAACGTTGACTGGGGTTCTGTGTTTCTGTTTTTTTTTTTTTTAATTTTTTTTTCTTGTTTTTGCCTTTTTCGCGCACTCACTAACTCACTTGCGACTATGGTCGTGGCTGCTCTGCTCCATGGAGACACGTGGACTTTGGTGAAGTTGAGGCCAACGGTTTTCTTTCCCTGTGCTTCTCCCCACTCTTTTACGCTATCCTCTCACTTTCCTTTCTTGACACGTCATCAATTTAACCCTTCGATGAGTGCTTATTGGATTCTCCACTACTGCGTGCTGTGTGTGCGAAGCAGGATACAATACACTCTCCTGTTGGACACGATATGGTTATCAAACAGTGCTATCAACCACCAACACTTCCATCTTTTCTCATTCCACTGCAATTAATTGCTAAATTTCGTTAATGTTATGTGGATCCCACCAAATTAGAGGAAATAAAATAAGTAAGAAAAATAGTAAATAAACAAAAACTAGGATCATTTCTGTGAAGAGGAAAAAGAAAAATTATGTAAATTTGATAAAACAAAATAAGCTAATGGGATAGTATAGTAAATTATAGAAGTATAGTAAATTATAACGTTTTTAAGAAAATCAAATTTAAATCTCGAGTTGAAGTATAAAGATATATTACATAACTAGAGACCAAATTTTGTCACCTGTGGTAAATTTATTTACTTCAAGAAAGATAAAATATACATGTAGATTTTACCCGCAAATATATCGTCTTATTTATTATTTATTATACTAGTAAGCATATACATTCTAAATACTATTTCATAATTTAATTTCATTGAGGAAAGGATGTTTTCAAATAGTATGTTAATATATACATACTGTTAAAATTAATAAACTATGGAATGTAAATTTTCAATACTTTATAAAAGAGAACAATAATGAATACTGTAATGGAATATAAAAGTTAAATAAGAGTGAAAAGGACTAATCATATTCTCAGTTTCTAAGATTTTCGTATAATATATTATTAGTTTCTCAAATTTAATGACAAATTTTACATAAATTTATTTTAGTCTCCGATCTTTAATAATGAGACAATGATATTTTGACTATTAAATTTTGACAACTTTCTCTTATAACATGAGATATTATCTCTTAAGTGATTTTTGAATATTGAGAATAAGAGAAAGAAAAGATGGAAAATCACTTAAAAGATGACACATAAGGTTGTAAGAGAAAGTTGTCAAAATTTAGTAGTCAAAAAATCATTTTCTTTAATAATGTTGTGAACATTTTAAACCAAGTTAATACTGACTTTATCGGTATCTACTACGTATATTTGAGTAGCATGTTAGTATCATCACTAAGGGCATGATGGATTTGTCATGAATATAAAATTTATGTTGTTTGTTTTAAGGAAGTTGGAAGTAGAAGTGGAGAGATTATAAGATAAAGTTGGTAAATAATTTGTTATGAATAAAATGAGATGTTTTAATAGATCGAAATACAAAATTACAAATTTATCTTATGGTTAGAATTAATATTGTAAAACTATTTTTTCTATTGTTTTATAAGTGTTAAGTAAAAAGAATGGGGTAAAAAACCCGTCTTTTTCTCCTACACGTTTTTAGCTATTCACTATCTTTTTTTCTCTTTGTTCCCTTAACCCCAAATAACCCACTCTTTCTCGTTTCCTGAAACAAAAGTTGAGTTAGGGCCATTGCGGAGTCTCCCATACAATTGAGCGAATTCCTTCCCTGTGTAAGTCAAAAATTCCAAACCTGTGTCTTGTATCTCTCTTTTTCAATTTGAGGTCTTGTATAAAGCCTCGTTTTTTCTCCCTATGCTCTTGCTTTTCAGTTCTTTGGTCTGTTTCGGGATTGTGGTGCTCATCTTCACCTAGGCTTTCTTCCCATCAAGAGTAGTGATAGTTTGAGGTAAGAAAAGTTAGAACGTCGTCCTTTTTTGAAATGAATCTTGCTTGTTTTTGTTGTGATTATACTGAATTGGGATGAATGGCATGAATGCCTGATTTATGATTATACTGAATTGGAATGAATGACATGTTTAAGTTATTTGAGTTTTTGGGTTTTCATGTGTGAGCAAGTGGGAAATCTGTTGTTCTCGTCCAAGTGAACAACTCTCACTTGACTAAGAATAGTAGAAAATTCGTCCTTGCCTTTGTTTGAGTTGTTGTCTAGGCGAGGAGCTTCAGTTTCGAGCGAGAACAATCTCACTCAGGCGAGAATGTCCACTTAAGCGAGAACTCGTACATTGAGCAAGACCGGTACATAATTGTTTTCTTGAATTGTTTTTGTGACTGACTAATTGTGTCACGTGGTGTTTTAAGGTGGTACTTGATGTAATTGGTATGTGATGGAAATGATTTTGACATAGTATATGGAACGTGGGTGGTGAAAGAGTTTCAAGGAAATGATTTTGAGATAGCATACTTTAGGTTAAATTTTTTAACTTGTAACAAAATAAACATTTTTTAACATAAATTGTAGGTGCAGTAATGATGCATGCGTAAAAGAATAAAGTTTTTTTTTTTCAAAGAAAATGAAGGGTTAATTCGTCACTTTACAGTAAATCTCTGGCAGTGTACAACGATGGAAATATGTTCCTTTATCGCAAATTCATACCTTTAAATACATTAAAACACACACATAAACAATCATTTGCAAATCCATCTCCATATACAGTAAATAATCAAAATCAAACATAAGTTGAATATTTTTTAGTGTGTCAAATTGAACTCAAATCTTGTTTGGTCCTAAATTTTAATTTTTTTTTTCAATTCCTCGTGATTTAAAAATGGTTTTTCCTAATCTTCCAATTAAAAAAAAAATAGTTGCACAGAATTTAAAATTTATCATGTACAAACTAAAATACCAATTATAATTAAAAAGAAAAGGGTTGCATGGCCCAATGGGCCCATTCAATGGGCTTTGTATACCCAATACCAATAGAGCTGTTGGTTAGCAAAAGCCAAAAAACCCTTGAAGAGAGAGGTTGCAAGAAACCCTAATCAGAAGAGAAGAGAAGAGAAGATTAAGAGTTGGGGTTTAGGGTTGATCAGATCGGAGAAGGCATCATGTTTCCAGGGATGTTCATGCGGAAGCCAGACAAAGCTGCAGCACTGAAGCAGCTGAAATCTCACGTTGCCATGTTCGGCACATTGGTGGTTGTTCTTCGAGTCACCCCTTACGTTCTTCATTTTCTCACTGCTGAGAAAGAAGAACTCAAGCTCGAGCTTTAATTTATCGCTCTTCCTCGCCTGGTACATTCATCGTTTCCTTTCCATTTACTTGATCAGTTTCTGCAACTCACTGTCGTATTTTGTGAACTGGGTCTCTGTTTTAGTGAAAAATATGGGAACTTTATTAAAAATGTTGAATTAACATGTCAATCAGTGAAGATGTTAATCTATAGAATTTATTGTCTTTTTCCCATTGACATTGAAAACCCAAGCACACTGGATTATTTCATAAAAAGTTTCTCCCTTTAAACCCTGGCATTTGTTTCTCCACACCCAGTACAGCTTAAGAAGCAAAATTGTACATAAAGCGGCGATATATGCTCTTTTGTGTTAGGGAACTGTTCTGCAATCAAGCCCACAAATTTATAACATTTGCTGCAGTAATTTGGATAAAAATAATGAAAATAGCAAACAAGTTTTTATTTTTTATTTTTTTGTGGTGGTATTGGTATCCTGAACGACTTTGCTGTTTTTTCTACTAATTGTTGCATTCTTATTCAGCACAAAACTTTTTACTCATATCAGTTGCACACTTGCATCACCCCCTTTTGTGCAAACCTTTCATATAGGTGGTTACTTTTCTGGTCTCAAATAGAAGCCAAAAGTTAATCATGTTTGGTGAATTTAATTGTGAGTAAATTTAGTGTCACTATTCCAACAATATCCTTAATTAGTCATCATTCCAGTAAATTTTATTAAATGTACTTCAGGAAATATAGTTTTATTTATACGAAATCAAGAAAGTTAAATAAGCTAAAGTAGCATCCATAATCAGTGCGAGATTTAATATCTTATGTTTAAGTATGGAGGCAGGAAATTATGAACTGACATGCGACTATAATTTGTTTCGACGTATAATTATGTCATACCTGCCTGTGTGATATCTGCATTGTTAATTTAATGGTTACCGTGGTTGAGATCAAACTGAAATAAAAGTGGAGGTTAAAATGATAAAGTTAGTATTGGTTTATTCAATGATGGTGTGATAATAAGATGAATAGAATTTTGGGTGAGGACTAATGTGCTGGTTTATTCTCCTGTATCGTGTTTATGTGCTGGTTTTTAAGATTAACTTCAACTGAAATAATGCGGAAGTATCAAATTATATAATTTTTTGTCTCAGGATGTGTATGGCTCTTGCAATACATGATTTGTATATCGTTACACTCTCTATTCTATAATTTCTTTGAATTGTGACGTTTTAGCAGAAACATTATTCGTTTATGGTGATCACCTGAACATGTCTATTTAATACGGTTTTTTCGGCTGTGCTTTTTCCAACACAAAGAAGTTCCGGTTCTGTCTTTCTTCCATTTACTATAGTTGATTTACTTTATTTGTTTATTTTAATTCTAACTGAACAGAAAAATGTTAAGCTCGTGGATGCCTTTTTCCCCGTTTGAATGCTTTATATGCTGACATATTGGCATCTTTTTTATTGCTGCAGCATATCTTGAGGGGCAGGACGGGTCCTGGGGCTCGGGACAATCATGAAGTAGTATATAACTCTTGAAATTGAGGCCAAGATGGTATTTTTAATTTAATTACATTTCCTTTTTGTATTTGGAATGTAAGTGTGTTTGAATTATTGGTGAGAAAGTAGACATTTTCAATAATCAATTATATTATTATAATTGATTGTATGAAAGATGCGACAGGTGAAGAATGGTTTTAAGCTAAATATATGCTTTTACTGGTCTACAAGAATAACGTTTTAAGAAATATTTTTTGTAATAAATTATAATAAATGAATGGAATTATTCTTTCCAATTAATTTTTCGTTTTAAAAAGAATTTGTGCTTAAATTGAGAAAACAAAAGCTAGCTACAAGATAAAATGTTATAGAAATAGTTAAAAATTATATGTAATGATGATTGTCGGCCAGAATAGAAGAAATCATTTTAACCAGTCTATTATTTTGAAAATAGGACATTTCAGTTATACTTATTTGACTTTTCTTTTCGATGTTTAGGTTTATTTCGTTGGCTTAGTCGGGGTTATCCTATTTAATTTTATAAGAGAGGAAAAAAAGTTATAAGAGAAGGGGATAATAAACTTCAAAAGTTAACGTAAATTTGTTTTTTGTTTTTTTTTATCACAAAATTATTAAGTTAGATAATATTCCTCGAAGATAAAATTTTGACATTTATTTTATTTTGATAATTTGACATTCCTGTTTATATATTGGTCGATCAAATAAACAAAAATCCATTATTAATCGTATTTTAGTATTATTTTTTATCATTATTAATATTAATGTTGACATCAGACGATTAACGATGTGACAGGAGGAGAAGGTAGTTAAGTAGTTGACAGTTGAAGTTGTGTGAGAGAAGAAGCGGTTTTGTTTTCACGATAGACGCTCCTGCATCCATAAAAAAAAGAAAAAAGATAACATAGCAAAACCAAATAAAAAGGAAAGTAGCTCATAATTGCAGCTAAGAGAAATTGCAAGACTCAAGTTTCCTTGCCCATATTGAAGTTGTGTTGTACCTTTTTGTTCAAGACCTAAAAAATAAAGCTTGAGAAGCTATGAAGCTAAGCTGAGACTAATGACAGTGAGTTGAACACAAAAACGTTGAGAATTGAGAGTCCTTATAGGTTTTTGACCCAGCATTCGAAGTTACTCCACTAGCACTTGCATCATCACATGATAACATCATTTTCCAATGAAAATGGGGTCAATACTAGTTTGACAATTGGCGAATCTGAGTTCCCTCTTTAGAAAGCACTGGCACACAATCTGCCGCTAGTCATTCCATTCATAAATTCATTTTGGACACAGATGCATCTCTTGTCTTGTCTGGTCCCTATCAAGAAAGACTAACGACCGTTCAAAATCATACAAAATAATATAACAAAATTTTCCGATGGAAAAAAAGAACCAAATCTTAAAGCAAAAAAACGCATCTTTTGATAACCCTTTTGAATATATCTCAAAATATTTTACTCTTCTTTCCATCATGATGAGGCTGGAGTGGAGAAGGCAAAAACGTTTCTGCTATAAACACAAGAAGTATTTAGCGGCACCGAATGACGAAGTAGCCTATGTGTCAACACCATCATCTTAATTAAAGCAACAACATTATTGTTCAATCAGCAGACAGAAAAAGTCTATGCACATAGTCCAAACTTGCACCTAACATAAACTTGCCGGAATTCTATCTTGAAGTTTCTATTTGGAAGAGAAAGGTTTTCGTTGTCATAAAGGGCAACCCACGTGCTTATTAGACATTGGATTTTCTTTCTTTTCTTCCTTGGCTTGTCTCAATCTCCACATAAGGGGAGATAAGGGGCCACGAATTTCATAAAAGCTTGGGAGTTGTGAGATCTTATCTTTTTTAGATGATGTTTTTATACCACTAGAAGGTTTCAGCTGAAAGAAGTAAACAATGATCACAAGACGAGTTTGGTTTGATCTTGAAGAACAAATATGGTAGAAGAATATCGCAAGGAAAGAGGAAAGTCCATAATTTGTATATCGCATGCACCGAGTTAATGGATGAAGTACCTGGCTCCTTGGGCACCAGTGCTAGCTTCAGTCTGAGAATGGGCCAGACCATGTTCTCATCTGCTTCCCTTCTCTTCATGTCTTTTGGGGTTGAATTCTACAGCTACACAGCTTTCTGGTACCTTTTCTTTTTCCTTTTACCTGCACCACGCTTTGCTGTTATTCTAATCTCAAAGGGTAGTTGATGCTTGATTTTCTAAAATGATTTCTCCCTGACATTCTGCATGCAATGTTTTGGCTTCTCTTTCATTTTCTTCCTTATAAAATGTTCTCTTATATATGTTAAATATCCTGTTTCTGTTATTTGAACCACTTGAGCAGACATCATTAGTACAATCGAATTTGTTGATTCTTCTGTTAATCAACTGGTTTATTTTTGTGTTTACTGTCCATGTCCAAGCTATTTGGTGACAATTATGGGGTTGGTCATTCCATGGAGTTTCACATTGGCACTAGTAGATGGATATTCGGTTCTGCTCAAATGCCCCATTCGTCAACCAGGAATTCTGTTGATTATTGTTGTGGGAGATTGGGTATGTAGTTTATGATCCAGGTGCTATGTATATCAGTTGATGTAGATAGATAATGGCAACTATCTGTTGGTGACTTCAGTTCATTTGCTATAGGTACTATCAACCCTCACACTAGCAGCAGCTAGCTCAACAGCTAGTGTTGTGGATCTTCTGCTCAACACTCACGGCTCTTTTTGCCCTCCAAAGCTCTGCAGCAGGTACAGGATATCTGCAATTATGGCCTTCTTGTCATGGTTCCTATCTTTGGCATCTTCTCTATTTAACCTTTGGCTATTACCCTCTTTGTGATTCTCATTTATTTCTTCTGTAAAATAATTAGATCAGTCATTATTTGTTATGTAATTTCCTCTGTCATGTAAAATACCGGGTTCAGGATTTTGAATGATGTATATTTTTATAACTAAATGTTAAACTTTGCACAGGAGCAAAGTACACCTTGAGAAGTTGCAGTGATATACAGAACAAACAAACACAATAAACAGTTAAATTTGCGAAGTACAGCTTCATCCTGAACTGAAACCAGATCACAAATATGGTCTTTCTTCTTCATTTACTTTTATAAAAACACCTTTGTTGTTTCGGGGAATGATGCCATCTATATTAAGTTCGAGAAATTATTATGTGATTGTCAACTACTAAATGTTTATGTCTCGGCCAATCTTGAAACATCATATAAATGAAATTTTCAATTAAAGAAAAAAAGTAAATAACACATTCAATTATACAGAATATGGATATCGGTCAAAATTATAGTGGTCAGTTTTTGGCAAACTGATTATCGATAGAAAACCGCCATTAAGAATGGAGCCTGAGCACAAAAACAGATCAGGATATAGTTCTTTCATTGATGGCCTCAGAACCTTACAAGAAAATCATTTGCACTGGATGAGGCAAACTACAAAAATTATTGTTCATTTAGCTCTGTATCTCATTTTGGAGCATTTCTTTCCTCAAAGCTCTTGCCATTTCTTCGTTTCCCTGTCGAATGTATCCATCAACAAAAGCATCATATACTTCAGATTTCGGTTGGAAACCTTTTCCTACCATCTCTGCCTGAAGCTTCAATGCTTCTTCCATTCTCCCCTCAAAACACAGTCCCTTAATCAACACCTCATAACTCTTTTCACTTGGAATCAAATCAAATTTACTAACTGCGCGCTTCACAAACTCCACAGCTTCCTCAACCCTACCCTTATCACAAAGCAACCTAACCACCATGTCAAGGGTGGAAGCATCAGGCCTTAAATCCCTCCTAGACATATCCTCATAAACCAGAACAGCTGAATCAACATCCCCAGCACTGAAATATCCCTTCACAAGATGCTCATAAGTTGAAGCAGTGGCCTCAACACTGGCCAATTCCATCTCCCTGAAAAACTCTTCAGCCCTAACAACATCTCCAATCTTGCAAAACCCACCAATAATAGTATTATAACTAACAACATCAGGCTCCATTTTCTCCTTTCTCATTTCTTCCCACAACTTTTCTGCATGCCCCATCCTCCCTTCCTCACAAAAAGCAGCCATCAACACACTGTAGCTATAAGCATTGGGTTTACAGTTACTTCTCATTTCATGCCAAAGTTCCTCCATCCTTTCCACCAAACCATCTTGGTAACAGCACAGCATCAACTCATTGTAAGTATGAACGTTGGGTGTGACTCTTAAACCCCTTCTCGAAATTTCATTTTTTTCCTCATCCAACCGAAAGAACTCGCGGTAAATTGCATACCCTGCATCCACCCCTCGACTTCTACAAACCCCAGTAATCAAAGAATTCAAGGTGCTAACTTTAGGGCTAATCCCGCGAGAGAGCAACATTCTAACGATCTCAACCGAAGGGTCAACCTTTCTGGAATCCAAACACGCCTTGATCAACAAATCGAAGACGAAGGGAGCGGAGCCAGAATCCCGATAGGTCTTAACGAGGGTTTCGAAAAGGTTCAATGGCGGCGAGGCAAAACGACAATTTAGGTCGTCGGTTTGGTCGGAATCGCGAATTGTCGTTCGGATGAGGTTGTAAGCGTGTGAGGAGAGGCGCGCACGCGCAAGGAGGTGGATGATGGAAGCGTAAGAGGCGAGGTTGTGGTGGCAGAGGGATTTGGATTTGGTCCAGAGGAAGAACCGTAGGGCGAGTTGGGGTTTGTTCTTGAGGTGGAGGGTAATTTGGGAAAACTCACGGGGCTCTATGCCGTTGGGGCACGCCGATCGCAGATTGCTCCACCGTGACTTTGAACGGTGATTGATAAGGATTGTAACCACGTCTGTTACTAAACTCTGGGAATCATGGTTTGAACAAGAAGATGAAAATAACAGAGCCCATGCTTTGGGTCTCAGTGTTTGCGAAAACTGTTCAAGGACTTGAATCGCCATTCACTTCTCTGGTCTGGAAAATCGTTTTCCATAAATCTAAAAAGAAATCGTTTTTATCATCGTTATTTTATTTGGGGAAAAAGTAAAACTACCATATGGATCCAGTAGAGGCATTCAATGCAACAAGTAACAAATTTATTGAATGGGCAATGATTGGAATAAGAAAAGGATCAATAAACTAAGCTTTATTATGGAGGCAAGTAGAAAACTTTCTTTACCAGCAGCAAAAAAAATCAATAATTACTACCAGTTTGTTGTGAATATCTTATGTTCTAATGGGAATCAAATTTCCCTTATTAAACATGGATGAGTAACCAAAAGCAGATGCTTTGACCAAAAAGCTGAAGAAAAACACTAAGCAGCACTATTCTTTTATCTTAAATTGCTTAGGCTTCGGACTTTTTTCTTCTAATTTTGTGAAGTGTTGATACTTTTTCTTATCGGTTTCCAAAGGTGGTTTAGTTTGAAAGGCTTAGAGAGGGAAGTTGGAAGGAATAGTTTCATAGTTGACAAGGACCAAAACATAGATCAGCATCAATAACAGAGGCCAGAAAGAGAATGATATTAAGCTTTCACTTTAGATGAAGATCACGCTAGTACCATTGCTGTAGCAGAATTGAACGGAGAAAGTTACCAACCAAATAACTAAAGATTCCAGATGTTTGTTTCGGAGGTAAAAGAAACAAAAAGGAAAATGGTCAAAAAATTAAAGGATAGAAAAAGGATCAAAGTAGGATTTCGTCATTATTGTTCAACTGGGTTGGTTAATTCTTCTAGAATTTGTTCCTCAAGAACTAAGAAGCAATACAGTTGAAAAAAGGGTATGTGGCATAAGTTATTCTCTACCACTGAAACATCTATCACATTGTAACACGTTCCAATCACTGTGCAGCTTCCAATAAACGCCTTTATGAATTGGTGATGGTAATGCTTTGCTAAGAAAATCCCATAACCTCATACTCCAACTTGTCATGTACTATTGATATTAAAGTATAAGAACTATACCAGAATCAGTTCCTCAAAATTGCATCATGATGGGTCATTAGCATTCTTGGTGAAGACACAAATGGATAACACTTTAAATCAGGCATAATTTCTTTCCTGGCTATAACCGAGTGGACTCAAAAGATTAGAAGGTTCGAAACTACTAATAATTATGGAAAGGCATTTATTCCCTTGTTCCATTATTTTTTGTTTCATAACTTCAATCAGGAAGAAGCCTGCGTGCCCGTGATTCTCAATCATCCTTAGCTTTCACCTAAACAAATCCAATTATATATATCCAAAACAAAGCCTCTGATTCTTTGCGTACGTTGAAAACACAGACCAAACTTCAATGAATACGAAGTTATCTGAACCACCTCATTCAGACACTAAACTATTGCCAATTCATTCCATTGCAACCCAATTCGGTAGATGCTAAAAATTCTTATTCTGTAATGTACTGAAAAAAAAAAAGTCCCTAGATTGCAATATTATCTTCATGTTTTAGAGAAGTTATAAAACACACTGATTCTATTTTGTACTTGATCTGCATACTGAACATGATAACCAATTAGCAATGAACCAGTTGACATTGAAAATTATGCAGAAACCATAACAAGTTAGACTGTGAACTAAAGTATATAAATGATAATCATAAAAATAAAAACTGGTATATATTCTGTGGTGGGCACAGCACAATATGCCTTATGTCTAGCTCTTTTCCTTCCCGTTGACGTGGTGATTCCAATGAAGTCTCTATTTAACACCATCACCACCATCTTCGGAGGAGGCATAATTCCTTTTAAATTGCTTCTGCAATAAGCCAAATTCAACCCAAAACTCAAAAGAAAACCACGATCTCTGAAATGTCTTCAATTACCCCTCATGCAACAGAAATCCACACCACTCGCCCCCTCCCATATAAATACCCTTAATGTCAAAACCACTTGGCATTTTCATCACATCGAAGCCTCATATATGCGATATTTCATACACAACAAACGATGAAATACAGTGAGATATCCCATTTCAGCCACCCACAACACAAGCTGAGATTTGAGTATTCAGAATTCCCCTTCAAATGTGATGGGTGCAAGGAAGTAGGCATAGGATCGCGTTACAAATGCTCCATCTGTGACTTCGACCTTCACATGCACTGTGCCATGATAACCTCCCCCACTTTGTTCCACCCTTTCTACACCAAATGCACCTTCCAGTTCATGGCCAAACCTCCAGGTGACACACCCCGTTACTGCAACGCATGCGAGAAGGACGTGAGTGGGTTCGTGTACCACTGCAAAGCATGCGGCTTCGACCTCCACCCTTGTTGCGCGAAGCTACCCATGGTCCTTGATGATGGCGAAGTGAAGCTTTACCTGTACAGAAAAGTTAGCTCACCCTGTCACCGTTGTGGCAGAAAAGGGCGTAGCTGGAGTTACAGGTCGAAGTGCAAGAACTACAATCTGCACGTGGCGTGTGTTAGAGAGATGTTGGTGGAGAATTGGTACGAGGTGTATGTCGGACGCTGCAAAGGAAGGAATGTGGATGGCAACATTCCTAGTCTGAGGAACACACTCTACACTCCTCATAGCAGTAGGAGGAGTAAAGGGAAGTTGAAGAAGTGCTGTGAAATTGCTGGTTTCGCTGTTCAGATTGTCATATCGGCTGTGTTGGGAGATCCAACGGCTCTCATTGCCGGCATTGTCGGCTCCTTCATGTCAAGGGCTTGATGGCCACCACAGGGAACATGGAACATAGTTTGTCACTTTAATAACTTCTTTTAAGGTTGTAAACTTCACTTCACTACTTTAAATTTGTTGTGGTTCTGATGCTGGTCTTGATCTGAATTCTATCTGTTTCTAACTATCTTATCAGTTCTCACATTTCAACTCATTTTGAGCGTGTGACATAAATTTTATATCAAGTTTAAATTAGGGTTAAATATGATTTGGTTCCTTTAATTTTCGGTAAATTTTGAAATTAGTTCATTTTCAAATTTTAGATCAATTTAGTCTTTTATATCTCGAAATACGTGAATTTAATTCTTTTAATTAAATTTTGTTAAATTTATTTGATATTTCAAGCGCGTTTCATAATAGTATTTGACTTAACATTAAAGAAAAAATGTGTTAAATAGTATAAACAGCTCAAATACAATCCTAAAATGCGTGTGAAACATCAAATAAATCTAACAAAATTTGATTAAAATAATTAAATTCACATATTTAGAAAGATGAATGACTAAATTGGTCTAAAGTTTCAAAATAAACTAGTTACAAAATTCCCTAAAAATTAAGGAATTAAAAACATATTTAACCCTTAAATCAAAACACCAAGATCTAATTTTCTTTTTCAAAAACATCGAAATGGTACCAGTTTTAAAAGAATTATAAAAATGATAAGTAGCACCTACATAGAACGACTTGATTATGAAAGATTCGTGTGAATGACACGACTTTTAAGTCATTAAAGTGAAATCATGTTAAACACATTTGTTTCTCCTTTATTGTTTTCTTGTACGTAGTTCTATAATTTTTAAAATAAATATTTTATTTTTTAAAGTTGATTTGTAGATTATCTATTTTAAAAATATTTTAGGACAATTTCTTCAAAATTTTGGAATGTAATTTTCATACAGGCATTTTAGAATGCGCAATGAAATATATTTTTCTAAATAGATTTTGTAATATACATAGTATTTTTCAGGACTAACTTACTGGATATAAGAAA
>Ga0099823_1000399_pt1 | contig 27890 bp, 13 predicted proteins | sample CowpearedBW_FD_76831 | JGI IMG/M metagenome (GOLD analysis project Ga0099823, IMG submission 76831) | Root nodule microbial communities of legume samples collected from California, USA - Cow pea red BW | ecosystem: Host-associated > Plants > Roots > Nodule | place: USA: California | collected...
CACACTCTACAAGTGTACTTTATACATGCAGCATATGAAAATATAACAATAATAATTGCACTGCACCGACAACACTTGCCATGGGTGGACGTAAGTAGCACAGTTCTCCACGAATTCCATGGCATTTATGTTCTCAACGTTCCATCACCAACCACAGCGTCTTCATCACCCTCCCGGAACCTTCGAAAATGCCTCTTCCATCTCTCTGCTGCAGGTTCTCGTTCTTGGCTTTCTCCTTCTTCTTGTCTCTAACACCAACACTCCAAATCCCCTTGGTAGCCCCAATCACAAAAGACCCTTCCACCCAACTCTACACACTCTCCCTCTTCCTCAAAACCCCACTCCAACACACCACTCTCCACCTCGACCTCGGTTCCTCCCTTACCTGGCTCCTCTGCGACTCCACCTACACCTCCTCCTCCTCCCATCAAATCCCCTGTAACACCTCCCCATGCGACTCCTTCCCCTCTAACGCCTGTTCCAACCACACATGCGCCCTCTTCCCTGAAAACCCTCTCACAAGAACCACCCTTCTCGACACCGCCCTCATCGATTCTCTCGCCCTTCCCACCTACGACACCACCTCTGAGACCCCACTCGTTCTCATTTCCGATTTCATCTTCTCCTGCGCCGTCGCCCATTTGCTCCAAGGCCTCGCTACCAATGCGACCGGACTAGCCGCTTTGGGCCGGTCCAATTACTCCCTCCCGGCCCAAATAAGCACCGCATTGAGTTCCCCCCATTCTTTCTCTCTCTGCTTGCCTGCGTCATCCAACACAGGCGCAGCTATCTTCGCCTCCACCTCCATCTCTTACTTTTTCTCTTCCAAAATTGACCTCACTTACACCCCCCTCATTCTTAACCCCGTCGCCGACACTGTCGTCACCCACAACTCACAACCCTCCGATGAGTATTTCATAAACCTCACCTCCATCAAGATCAACGGCAAGGCTCTTCCCATCAACGCCTCCATCTTAACCCTTGATCAAACCGGCTTCGGTGGGACCAAGATCAGCACTGCGGAGCCCTACACCGTTTTGGAAAGTTCCATTTACAAACTCTTCGTCCAGTTTTTCGTCAACGAGTCCTCAGCTTTTAACTTATCGGTGACGGAGGCCGTTGAGCCCTTTGGGGTATGCTACTCTGCGGGAGACCTCGCGGAAACAAGAGTGGGACCCGCGGTTCCGACCGTTGATCTGGTGATGCACAGCGAGGAAGTGTTCTGGAGAATCTTCGGGGGTAATTCGATGGTGAGGATTGAGAAGGGAGGAGTGGATGTGTGGTGTTTGGGTTTCGTGGATGGTGGGAAGCGTAGTAGAACGGCGGTTGTGATTGGAGGGCATCAAATGGAGGATAATGTAGTGCAGTTCGATGTTGACTCAAATAGATTTGGTTTCAGTTCATCTCTGTTGCTCCAGGGTGCCAAGTGTGCTAATCTCAATCTCACTGATCTTACCAATCCCATTAATTAGTTCCTTTTCAAAAAATGTACATAATAAGCTCTTCATTAGATGTTAGTGAAATATTCCAAGCATTGCTTATTAGTTCTAAAAATGGAACTCTGCTATTTATCTTCTCTCTTTAATTATTGCAACATTTACAACTCATAACACATTTCTTCTGCCTGAAGAATCATCTACAGACTCAAATCCCTGAAATAGTTTAATCATCTACCTGTTGCCTCACGCTGTGGCTGTGTTCATGCTACAGATTTTTCAGACTTGACCTCAACCTAGGGGAATTAACCAATTTTCCATAGTCATATTAAGCATGTTTTTCTCAAAAACCAAGTCATATTGATTACCATACTTACCTAGCTTCCAAAACAAAAAATGATAATATTTCTGGGAAGTAATTAATCTGAAGCTAAGTGCATGGCGAGAACGGTTTAGGATTTATGATTAACTCCTTCTTTTATATTGTCTCTTCGATCGATCATAGAAACAACATTCACCTTACATTCACCTTCAGCGCATTAATATTGGGGAAGTAGTGGGTTTGTTTCCACAAAAGAGTGTTTCTTCCTGCACCCACACCCATCAAATTTTTTTTTTCGGGGTGGGATGAGTGAGTATTCTCCGAAATTTTTTTTTCAAAACATACCGGAAATAAAAATCCAATTTGATTGGGGTGCATGAAGAAATTCGACGGGTGCAGGAAGAGGGATGCATGAAGAAATTTGACAGGTGCAGGAAGAAACATCCATCTATTGATCACATTCTCTCCCATGGACTGAGGGGGGCTTAACTACATTTTTAAAGTAAAATTTTAAGATTTTTTTTTAATCTTATTAGTATGACATATTTTCAATTTCTTCTCTCTTCTCAATGTTTTTGATCTAGTTTTCCTTTTTAAAAGATTAAGTTAATATAACTTTCTTCTGTTTAATCTATGATAGTGACGTTATTTTTGTAACATTATTAGCGACGGACTTTTTCTTTAAATTATATAATTAAAACATTCAAAATAATGAGATGAAATTGAAAAATCATCATTGAAATAAAAGAAAATTTATTTAAACTAAAATTTTATATTTGTTTATTTATTAACATTTTATAAATGTTAAATTTGTGTTTTATTTTAAAAGTTTATATTTATTCATTTTTAATATTTTTATAACTATGAAATTTGTGTTTCATTTCATTAAGTGAATAATGAATATTAATATTATTAATTTATTTACAAAATAATAAACAGAAATAAAGTAAGTTCTTAGGGATATTTTCTTACAATTTCGTATGGATTCAATTTAAAAAGTGTGATACAACTTATACCTATGTGTAAACACTTCTACATATACGCATACAAACACATATTTCTACTGACACAAACACAAACTTTCACCTACACAGATGTACATATAAAATTTCTTTTATATATTTAAATATTTACTATAAATTGAATTGGTGATACGATTTATGGTTTAGAATCCAACTAATCATATTAAAATATGTTTTGATATAATCTTATAAAGTAAAATCAACTGTGTTAACCCTATGAATTGGATTTAGTGGATAACATTTGCACTCATTATCTTACTATTTGACTATCTTAACCTTGTAAAATACATTTATTAGACAATATTTGTACGCACCTACTCACTTGTGTCACTATTTTACATGATTTTAATTGGTACAAATATTTGATAATTTTAAATTCATCATACTTCTGTCTTCTTCTTTTTTTCATTCCTCGTTTTTATCTAAGTTATTTTAGATTTAAAAATAGAAAATATTAACAAATATAATTAAGCTAATAAAAATAAAATATTTTAATGCAAATTATGTTACTCAAGGTATTACTATTTCATGTAATGGATTTAATAGAGTTATGTCATTAATTAAATATATAGTAAAATTATAATTCACTTTAAAAATAAATCTAACTCACGTTTGGTTTGAGTTAAACTTACATCCATATTTTACATATTTATATATAAAAAAAAGAGTTAATTAGTTATTATTGAATATATAGGATGGTGAGAAATTGTAGGAATCTCATAGTGAAAAGTTTTTTTTTTAGCAAAAATATATTTAACATCATACTAAAAGACTCAACAAAACTATTTTAACATGGAATCTTTAGTAAGAGAAAATAGCAAAGTCTTTTTATACAATATTTACAGTCATAAAACAATAAACCTTCTCACGACAAATATTCAAATATCTCCTATAACTAAGAAATTAATTATATTCAAATTAACTTATTTTAATAGTAATTTTTTTATTTTCTCTTTCGTTATATTAATCAATGCATAACTTTGATGAATATCCATCACAAATATTGTCAACTTTTAGACCAACCCTATAAATATGATATTGTTTAGTGACTGAGTAGTCATGTAAACAAATATGATAACCAGTGGTATGGTATGTTTTTATTTGTGAAACCCAAGTACAAGCTTATATTTTGTAGTCCATTGAGTTGTGTATGTAACATGAAAAATGATATTTTGACATGTAGATGAGTTATTTGATAACCTATTTTTAGAAATAAAATAGTCATTTAAAAAGTGAATTTCTTTTTTATAAAAAAAATTAAAAGATAATGTCAAATGGATATAAAAATAATTTAGGTATTAAAAATATCATTTTCCATGTAATATTTTGTAGTTGGTTTCCAAAATCGTGCATTTTCGAATGGGTATGATCTCAAGACATGCTATCTCTGTTTTTCCCCTGTTCCGGCGACAAACCATGTAACAGTTACAGTTTCAGAGTCAAATTCAGAATATGTTGAGGTGAGAAAACGAGTGAAAGAGAATGTTGAAGCAAACCATGTTGTTGTGTTGTTATAAACTAAACTTCTGTCACTTGGAATTCTGGGGCCATCCTGAAACAATTGTGGGGAACCACGTATAGTGATGTAACATGAAGGCTATTGAAGGCTTTTGTCCCAATTTAACTATTTCGGTGCCATCATGCAAAAGTTCACATCTTCACTTCGAGGCTTACAAAATATAATTGCACACATGTGATTATGTTCCAATGTAATGTCTAGTAGATACCAGATTCTTTATTGTTTTTTTCTTTTTTGTGTTGTCCTGTCTTCAAAATATATTAATGTTAGTAAATTAAATTTTTTGGTTAAATATGTTTTTGTCCCTCAAGTTTCTGAATCTTGAAATTAGTTTTTTTCGAAACTTTATATTAATTTAGTCTTTCATCTTTAGAAATGCGTGGATTTAGTCTTCTTACCAAATTTTGTCAAGTTTATTTGACATTTTAAACGTATTTTATGATAATATTTAAATTAACATTAAAGCGAAAATGTGTCAAACGGTATAAATAATTCAAATACTATCATGAAATACACTTGAAACGTCAGATAAACTTAACAAAATTTGGTTAAAATGACTAAATTCACACATTTGTAAAAATGAAACACTAAATTGATCAAAATTTTTGAAGATGACTAATTCTAAATTTCACTAAAACTTGAGAGATAAAAACATATTTAACCCAAGTTCTTTTTAATATATTTTAAAACTTCAATATAAGTAAGTGTCCATCGATATATTTTGAAGACACGTTATAGGACCAGTACAGGAAAAAAAAAATACAGTATTTTTAAGATATAAGCGAGCACACATGTTAGAAGAAGCACTTCATAAATGGTAATGGTTGATGTACTTGTGTTTTCCTTGACAAGCAAAGTGCATCTCCCCAAAACCGAAAACATGTTCCACTCACCTTGTCTTATTTAATACCAAAATCATGCTCACATGCTGAATATGGAATGCAGATATATGAATGAATAAAGCGTGTCTTTGCCTGTGACATTTCTTCACGGAAACGTTTATCTCTTACTTCTTATAAGTAGGAAAGTAATGAAATCAAACTTGCAGAGACAAAATGGATGTATATATTGATGACATGTGGGTCTACCATGTTTTCCAAAATAGATCTTAAAATAAATATCATAAAATAAAAATAAGAGAAGGTGACGAGTGAAAGACCTAATTTAACGACTTTGTTTTTAACACTTTATTATTTTAATAAAAATATTTACAACAAGACAATTTAATTTTTATGATATTTTATTACATAATAATTTTACTACTTTATTATTTTAATATATAAAATAAATAAAAAATATATAACTCGTGTGTACGCATGAATTAATGTAATAATTTGTATATTAAAAGATGGTGCTTAATTAACTTGCATAAGCAATTTCCTGCTGAAGACTCATCTGGGTTTTGATCTCATAAACCCAGGACCACATATGTTGGTGTAGAAATTCTGTTTATATGTGAAGAGAAATTTCACTCAGCAACCAGTATGGTAGAATTCAGTTAAACCTTTCCTTTTAAAATAATATTAGAGTTTATTTTAAGTTTATTATAGTCACTCCAAACACAATAATACAATTTTTTAAAAGTTATAAAAAGAATTTTATTTAGTAATAGTTACACATTTTTTTAGAAGATAAAGAAAAGTGGGAAACACAAGTAATGCAATAAAAATAAAAATAATTATAATGAAACATGTTTTAAAAATTCAAGTAATAAGAAATATCGTTCAATAACTTATAATTAGATCAGTTTTGTATTTTTCAAAAACTCATTTTTAAAATCAAAGTTTCATATATCATCGTAAAAAAGTATTTAATGACTGTTAAAAGAAAACTTTTAACGACAATTATATAATCATCGTTAATTAAATTATCGTTGCAAAGGATGGAGGCTCCACCATAAGGAGAAGCAAAAGCCACAACATTGAAATGATCAAACTAAAGGTGGCATCATATGTCTCATAAAGTTTTCTATTGGGTATGATTTGTCATTTCTCTTAGACTTCAACGGGAGGACTTGTATTCTTATCGCGCCTAATAGTCCTACCTTACTAAGAAGTCAATTTCAAAGACGATTTAAATACTTTTTCTTCATTTCATTCTCAAATCTTCTAAAAATAAAATCGTGACATGCTCTAAAACAAATAATACATTTGATACATGATGATCAACCCTAAGAATATTATTTGATAGATTTGGGATTAGAACACAAATATATATTTTTAACATATAAATCAAGTAAAGCAAATGTTTCATATTTCTAGTAACTAAACTAGTTGACATGTCAAAATTACAGTTAGCATGTTGATCCAAGTGATAACAGCAACATCAATTGAATTAATCTGGTTTACACAATTCACTAACATGTTTGATTAAGTAGCTCAATAGTTGAGTGGATCACTGTTCCTAGTCGATCAAAACTTATTGAAAAGGTATAAATATCAACGTCGTCAATATATCATAAAAGATATGAATGTCCTTAGATAAATATTCCATCCGTACTATTGAATTTTACTTGAAATCACTTGAGGTAGCTAGGTTTGTTCCGACATATTCACCCCAAAAAAGTGGTAACTAAAGTATTTCTGATTTATACAAACGCACAGTGTTTCGAAGTCTATCTTGGATTGATCGAATCGGTGTCGTGATCGAGTAAAAGGCCATATATTTGGTATGATCTTGTGAGATAGGAGCAAGATGCCACCCAAGCTCAAACTTCTCAACGTGTATAAGAGACAAAATCTCCAGATAATAAAAGAAACGAATAACATCTTATCACAACAATTTTATGCTCTAATACTCATACAGCCCCACCATACAAAGAAAGAAAAAGAACCTTGTGCTCTCACGGTCCACTCATGTTGTTTTGCAGACACCTTAATTAGCTAGCTTCCTCTTCAGAGCACAAACACAAACTTTTCCCAACACAGATGTTTTGTTTCACCACAAATCAATGTCTCTCTTTGTTTTTCAAAAACAGGAAATAAATACTTTTCCCTAATAATAATAATAATATCAGGCTTGAAAATCTCTGACCTGATAACAACATGCAGTTGAAAAGGGAAGATGGGTTTGACCAGAGACTACCGCGCCACGAATTTTAAACCATAGGAATATATTGTGATGACCACCATATCTTCACTGATAATTATTCCTAGACCTTCTTTTACGATCTTCAAAAAAACTATAAATACCAACAACAACAACCATGGTTAATAGTCAATCTCACATTTCACCACTAAAGTTCCTTTCAAAAACTTTCAACATACGTGATATATGCATTGTTTTCTCACTCTCACTTAGTTTAATTTTCTGACCCTTCTATTCTACGAGCATGACGATGTCAGTGATGTGTAGACCAACGCATCAGGCTCTGAAAAACGTTCCTTCCGGTGGACAAACCCAGATGATGAGGCCAAAAGAGAAGGTGGTGCTGGTGATGGGAGCAACAGGGAGCGGGAAAACGAGGTTGTCGGTGGACTTAGCGACATGTTTTCCCTCAGAAATCATAAACTCCGACAAAATGCAAGTGTACCAAGGGCTTGAGATTGTCACAAACAAAGCCACCAAAGAGGAACAGCGTGGGATCCCACATCACCTGCTGGGGACGCAGAACCCCGACACGGAGTTCACCGCCTCCGACTTCTGCGACGCCGCTTCACGCGCCATCGAGTCCATCACGCGCCGCGACAAGGTTCCGATAGTGGTGGGGGGATCCAACTCCTACATGAAGGCGCTGGTGGATAGGTTCGGGCCGCGGTTCGAGTGGTGCTTCCTGTGGGTGGACGTGTCCGTGCCGGTGCTCCATTCCTACGTGGGGCAGCGCGTGGACCACATGCTCCGCTGTGGAATGGTGAACGAGTTGAGACCGTTTTTCAGCGTGAACGGCGATTACGCGCGTGGGATAAGAAAGGCCATTGGGGTTTCTGAATTCCACCCGTACTTCCGGCGGGAGGCGGCGGCGAGCGGTGAGACGAGGATGAGGCTGCTGCAGGAGGCGGTGAGGGACGTGAAGGGGAACACGTGCAACTTGGCATGCAAGCAACTTAGGAGAATCGACATGCTCCGAAGTGAGGGGTGGAAGATCCACCGCATTTGCGCCACGCCCGTGTTTCAGAAACGTGGCCGCGACGCCAATGAGGCCTGGAACAACATGGTGGCGCAACCCTGTGCCTCCATTGTTTCTCAGTTTCTCTACAGTTCTGCAAATTCTGCTTCTGGGAGAATCGCACCTTCTATGCAACCAAACTAATCAATATTAAACCTAATACATCATTTTCTTTCGTCAACGTTTCAATCTTCATATTTGTGTGTACCAAGAGTATCATCGAAATTATTTTATAGTCTAAGATTGTCACATGTTCATGTTCTTGGTTGATCTCAACTTGACACCTAACCAAATTCATAGCACTTGATTATGTGTTTTGTTGAGATTTTCTATGGATCATTTTATAGTCATTTTTGTCTTTGGTTCTGCAGTGAATCTCAGAAAAAAGAAAAAAAAAATACCAGTTCTGTTATTTATACTCCAGATATTGTGTTTGAATACTCTCATAAAACATGTCAATCGATTATATAAAATGGATTGAATGGAAATTTTTATCTGTTGATGTTAGAATTCCAGATATTTTTTTTATATTTTTAAGATAATAATTAATATATTTATTTTTCTTTTAGTTTCATAAATATAATTGTACTTTTGGTCTATATCACGCATGCCATTTTAGAATCTAAGGGTGTTTGATGAAGGTCAAATCTATTTCCAGGAATATAATAAATTTGAGAATGCAGAGTACTCTTTGATTTGTTAGAAGTTTTAAGAAAATATTCTTGAGTGATGCTCCTCGAGAAAGTGAGATTATAACACGATTTATTTCGATTTTGTTCTCATGGTGATACTTCATAAATTTCATTCTAGTAACTCTAATTATATTTTCAATGTTTTAAAACTTGAAAACATTTCTATTATATATAATGTTAAATCTAACCAAGTAATTTCTAAAATTTAGCTAAAACAAAATTTTAAATAATAACATTTTGAAAACACAAACATTCTCCAAGGGATAAAACTAGTCTTGAGGGTATCAAAATTAAGAAAAAGAGTAAATATATCCATTGAGAATGAAGAAATCAAAGAAAAGAGATGATAGTACAAGATACCGAAACATGATTAACATAGGAGTGGAAATTATGATATGATTGAAAACTCAAAGTGTATACAAAAATGGGGATTCATGAGAAAAAATTTGAAGAAGTTACACGAAGTTCAAAAGAAACTTTAAGTAAAAGCATCCATGGTAAGAGTGGGCCTAGCAAGCATAACTGATGCAATATGGTGGTTTCTAAACGGTTTATTCCAATTATTATGTAATTTTTTTAAAACTTAATTGTTAAAACAAGGTAGAAAAGTGTAAATAGATTAGTTATGATAAAAAGGTGTAACAAATTATATTTACAACTAAAATTCTTTTGAGCATGCCACATATAATGACAATTCTAATGATGATTATAGTAACAATTTAAGTTATCAATTTCTTTTACCAATCATTATTTTAGTAAAAAATAGAACTAGTTTCTCTTCGAAACTTTAGACTAATTTAGTCTCTCATTTTTAATAAATGGGTGAATTTAGTCCTTTTAACCACCAGATTTTGTTAAGTTTATTTCACGTTTTAAACGCGTCTCTAAGTAAACATTGAAGTGAGAATGAGTTAAACAATATAAACAACTCAAATACTATCATGAAATGCATTTAAAACGTCAAAGAAACTTAAACTTCAAAAAAAAAGTTAAAAGAACTAAATACACGCATTTCCAAATTTAAGAGATTAAATTAGTTTAAAGTTTCGATGAGAGACTATTTTCAATTTTTACAGATTAAGGCACAAAAACATATTTAACCATTATTTTATCTTTGTAATTTATTTTCTGCATTTTACGTTTCTTGCATTTATCTTTTTGATTTATTTAGTTTCTCCTTAAACATATTCTACTTTAATTTATTTTTATCTTCAATACTTCCATTCACATCATTTTGAAGAGAAATACATGAATTCTTAATTATATTGATATAAGTAAACTTTACACATAAATTTTGTATTAATTATGAAATCTTGAATTAAAATAGATTGAAAATGAATTTATTAACTAGTTCTATTATCGCAAGAATCTACGTCCAAGTTATTTGATTCACTAAAAACACACTAACAAGAATAAAACTAAATCCTTGAAAAACAATTACACATTCGGATAATTGAAATTTTGATTAGCACAATTAATACTAAAATCCCATCCTTTCAATACATATTTGATGGGTGCAAATGTTATTAAGTCTTCTGTAAACATCGTAATAAGTCAAATAGGAAATCATCATAAAAGTATATAACGTAGCGTTGATTGATAAATTTGTATATTTGAAGTTTTCTTTTTCAAATTTACACATAATTATGAGGAAAAAAAGTGATTTAACAATTTCCTTTTCTTTTATTATCACTTAAAAAGTTAAATGAACAGACAAATAAACAAAGAAAAACACGTATGATTTAGCTTTTTAGAGGTGGAGTTAATCAACTAGTTGACAATTTTACTCTACTTTTTCTATGTTACTTCCATGGTTTTTTCTTTGGGAAAAAACAAAGATGCTGTAAATGAAAGGAAAATGTTTCGTAGCACGAAAATTAAGGTATATTCATTTCGGCAAAACTCAACCTTTTGACTTTCAGTCCCCACCTTGTATGATTACTAGAATCCTGATTGGTCAAATTAATATTTCAAAGTTTTCATGCGAATGCTTTTTGAACTAAATCATATGCTATGGGAGAAGAGGAAAAATAATATAAACTTTTTTTTTTATAATGTGATAATGACACTTTAACTTTTATCATGTTAGTATTTAAAAGGGTTTAATTTTTTTTCTCTTTTATTAAACTCTTGTCACACTTAAATACATTCTTATTCTAGGACTCCTTACGCACTTTATCATAACTTTAAAAAAATAACAAAATCATGACTAACACTCATAAAAAACTTCATGACCCAATTAAAAATTACCTAATAGACCAAATAACATTGAGTTTAATAAATCAATCGACATTATATATTATATATTGCAAGATAATCAACTTTTTACCTATAAGCCAAAATGTTTTAACCAAAGAGTACTAGAATTTTTGAACTAAAGCATTCAAAAGTGTTCTCTCTTTTTTCCATCTTTAGTATTCCTTTATTTAAAGTCTTCCCAATTCTTTAGTTTCTAACGTGTTAACATTTAAGAGTCTTTAAAACTATTTTCCCCTCTTTTATATTACTTTCATTAAAGTCGTTATCACACTTAAATACTTTTTTTTTTGGACTTCTTACATTCTTTATCATAACATCAAGAAGATAACAAAATTGAGACTAATATTCACAATTAACTTAATAAACCAATCAACATTAAATAAACAATTTTTTAATCAGTTTATAAGTTTTGTTCTTTATTTACATTTTTTTCTATTTATAACCAACCATTTGATGATTTTCTTAAAAGTTGAGAAAATAAATAACAATATAAAACGGCTTAAGTTTCCAACACGCTTTGGAAAATGTTTTCTAAGCTGTTTCAATCATAGCTTACATTTCAAACAAGTTATGGAAAGTTTAGTCTTTGTTTCGAATTACCAATAAAATAGTTGTTGGAAAGGTTTATATTACTGTTACACTCAGTAAAAAGGTATATTTAGGAGAAAAGTTAGAAAAGAAATTCTGTCCCAAAATACTTTTAGACTTAAATGTACACTCAAGATATTGATAGTAGCATGCATGTAACTTAAAGCAACAAAATGGGTAAAAAAGTAATAAAAGTACAAACAAAGAATTCGGCGTGGATTATACCGTAGCAGACCATTGACCACTTTCTATTTTTTGTATTCTTCTTACATTTAATTATTAATTTACATTTGAATATAATTTACAGTAAATAATTCCAATTATACTGAATTTCTTCAATTTATACATACATTTTTTCTTTTTTAACATTTACACTAATTTTTCATATTGGAATACATACCATAAGGAAAATCAGAGTCTTTTTTATTAACAAAGAAAATTGTTTATAATATATTATTATTATTATTATTATTTATTTGGGCACTCCAACTTATGTATATATCAATCTAAAAATACTGTATACATATAAGATTGTTATCTTCTTCAGAGAGCTATATCCTCCAAAACTTTGAATGTAAGGATTTGATGTTACATTTTTCATCTACTTTCACTATCATAACATGCTTGTATACGTGGTATGCTGTGTAAATGCTATGTTGATGGCATGATGTATATGATTTATGTGTATCATATTATATAGGCTTAAATACCTTTTTTATTTCCATTTTCGTAGTGTTTGTCGTGAATGATCCTCATTTTTATCGAATATTTTAAATGATTATCATTTTTACAATTCGAATTTTATTTTTAAATGATCTCATCCTTATAAGTATTTGTGCAAACTGTTATATTACTATGCAATATGGGGAGAGATAATTTATTAATTTTAGTAGTGACGAGTTCTTTCTTTTTATTTTTTAGGCCATCATTTTAGAAACTTTATATTTTAGTGTTGTGTAATATAAATTGTATATGTAAATATTTATGATATGTTGTATACCGACTAGTGTTAAATACAAGCAAAATATATCTCATTCTAAAGATTAGAGTCAACTTAATACGATCAGTATATATGAATATTTAATTTTAATTTGGAAACTGAAAAGAAGTTTTCAATTTTAATTTGTCTCTCTGGATGTTGATAGTCATAATTAATAGCAATGTGTTATGGGATATATCTGCCACTTGTTTTGTATATATTAGGGGTGGACAAAAAATCTAATTTTCTTGATCCAATTCATTTTTGTTCCAATCCAATCCATTTATAATCCATTTTATTAAAAATCCAATCCATTTAAAATCCATTTAATGGATCTGAATTTCAATCTAATTTACATTTTATATATCTTATGGATTGAATATCCATTTTATAAATCAAGATTTTTAAATGTGGATAATCCAAAAAATTTAATCCAAATTTTCAATTTAAATTTTTAGTTGGGTTAGATTAAAGGTTGAGATGGACTATGCTAAATTCAGACTTGGACGGGTCTTGTTCGACAATCTATACGGATCGGGTAGGCCCGATGACCATAAGAGGTTGGGCGAGCCTAAAGATATGAACGGGCTAGGCGGGCCCAACGATCCAGAAAATTCGAGTGAGCCCGATGACCTGAACGGGGAAGGCAGGCCCAATGACCAGATGAGCCAGGTGGGCCCGAAGACCCGAACGAGCCAGGTAGGTTCGAAGATCCGAACGGGCCAAGCAGGCCCGATGACCTGAACGGGTCAAGCGGGCTTGAAGAACCGAACGGGTCAGGCGGACACAAAGACCTGAAAGGGTCACGCGGACCTGAAGACCCGAACAAACCAGGCCGGACCACTGACGAAAATAGGTCAGGCAGCCCAAAGACCCGAACGGGTTAGGCAGGCCCAGAGACCCGGACGGGATCGACGAACTGAACGGGCCCAAATACCCGAATGGGGCGGACGACCTAGATGGGCCCGACGACCCGGACGGGCCCGATGACCCGGATGGGCCTGATGACCCGGACGAGCCTGACAACCTACACGGGCCTTACGACCTGGATGACACGACGAAACGAAGACTCGGACGGGCATTACGACCTAGACACTCCTTACGACCCGGACGGACTCGACGACCCAAACGGGCCTGACGACCCGGACATGCCCGACGATCCAGATCAGTCCGATGACCCGGACGGGCCTGACGACCTTAACGTACCCGACGACCCAGACGGGCCCCACGACTCGAACGTGCCCGACTACCTGATTGGGCCCGACTGTTTGGACGGGTCTATCCGGGTCGTCTGGCTTGTCTGGCCCATCCGGGTTGTCGGACCCATTCGTGTTGTTCGGCCCGTTCGTGTCGTTGAGCCTGTTCTTGTTGTCGGGCCTGTCTAGGTTGTCTAGCCCGTCCAGGTCGTCGAGCCCGTTCCGGTCGTCGAGCCCATCTAGGTCGTCCGGGTCCTCGGGTCCATCCGGGTCATCCGGGCCTTAATGACACATGTTTTAAAAAATTCAATTTAAATTTCTTTTATAAAAAATGGATTCTAGATTTTGAACTTGATCCAAATATTTGGATTGGATTTAAATCTTGATCCAAATATTTCGATCTGGATTTAAAAAAAATCCAAACTACTTTTGCTAAAATTATGGATTTGGATCAAAAATCTAATCCAATTATTTGGATCTAAAATAGATGTGGATTGGATCATTAAAAATCCAATCCATGCCCACCCCTAGTATATATGAATCTTGTGGACATGTGCTTGATTCAAATATTGTAATTTTAATGAATCCTTTTGCTAATAAAAAAAAACTTGTAACTAACAAATAATTTGATGCATCTGAAACATGAAATTTACATTGGATTAAAGATGAAATCATTTGAGATTAAATATTAATGTGAAATATGTCTCTATCAGACGCGATACTAGGTTTTAATAGAAATTTTGACTAAATTTATCTTTAGTAAAAAAAAAAATCTTACAATTATATTGACTAAATTTAATTAATAGTATATAAAAAATGATATTCGTGATATAGAAAAAAGTGGCATGTCAAAGAGAAATCTTAAGAGAAATTCCCATTAATCTCAATATGTAATTTAGTTTTATCTTTGAAATTTAAAAGATGTTTTTTCATGTTCTATATGTAAAGTTTGACCAATTAAGAAATGGAAAGAGAAAATAAAGAGTATGTGTGTATTTATATATATATATATATATATATATATATATATATATATATATATTCTAATTTTAAATTTTAAGTCAGGATTATTATAAAATTTAATAGTATTTTAATTAAAATGTATTTATTTTACAAAATGCATAAAAAAGACCTGCAAACATATGGGGTTTTAATCTAATACTATTTATTTCTACACTGCAAAAAGTTACAAAATTCATTATTTACAACGGAAATAATTACACCTGATTTATTTTTCAAAACATTGTAAATACATACATGAACCCGACGATCTGAATGAGCCTGATGATCCAAACAGGTCCGACGACCCGGATAGGCTCGATGATCAGGACGAGCCCAACGACCCGACGGGCCCAATGATCCGAAGGGACCTGCCTAACCGGACGGGCCGACGACCCGAACGGGCCCAACGACCCATACAGGCCCGATGATCCAGAAAGGCCCAACGACCCGAACAAGTCCGACGACCCGGACAGACCTGACGACCCAGATGGGCCCAATGACCCCGACAAGCCCAAAGACCCGAACGACCCCGACAATCCGGATGGACCCGACGACCCGGAAGGGCCCAACGATCCTAACGGGCCCGACGACTCAAACAGGCCCAACGACCCAAACGAGCTCAATCATCAATACAGGCCCAACAACCTGAACGAGCCCGACGACCCGGACAAGCCAGACAACCCGGACGCGCCCGACGTTCCGGTCGGGCTCGTCTGGGTCATCGGGCCCGTTCGGGTCGTTGGGCCTGTTTGGATCGTCATGCCTGTTTGAGTCGTCGTTCTTGTCGAGGTCGTCAGGCAAGTCCGGGTCGTTAGACCTATTCAGGTCATCGTGCTTGTTCGGTTCGTTGGGCCTGTCCCACAAATAGTAATATATTTTAAAAAGTAATATATTTTTCGTGTGGAAGATGAAAGCCCATGGGTTGGCCCTGACCCACATGGCTTTTGTATGGTTTTTGGCCCTGTGAACTTCTTTGTTGGGGGCTTTTTTCAATGTGGGCTTTTTTGGCCCTAGGCCACATGGACCAGGGCTAAACCCTGTGGGCTGGGCCAAATTGACACCTCTATTTTATTTTTAACTGGATGACAAATTTTTGTATCTTGGGATTCAAATGAAGGTAAATTTGTTTTATTTTTTGACCGAGTGAACTTTGAGTATTTTGGAATTAAAATAAGGAAGATGATCTTTTAACAACTAAATTTTGACAACTTTTTCTTACAATTTTAGATGACATCTTTTAAGTAGTTGCTCATTTTTTTCATTTTTCGATATTTCAAAACCATTTAAAAAATGTACATGAGATTAGAAAAAAAAAGTTTTTAAAATTCAGTTGTGAAAATATCATTCTCTTTAAAATAAAGAAGCATCATCTTTTACCGGTTTAGTATAAAGTGGAAAACTGGTTAGATGTGACGATGTTGATGTCCAAAAACTGTTTCAATAATACGTCTGGTTTAGGCATGTGGTATATGAAACATGATGTTGTTACTATAATTTCGACAAATGTTAAGATAGAGAGAATATATGTCAAAATATTTTGTGGATACAATTAAGATGATTATTACTTGATTACGTACTCTTGACTTTATTTTTTCATAAAGTGTGTCTCTTGACTAAATAAAAGAAGATTGATTATTGTATGGTTGAATTATGTATTGTCCATTCACTTCTTGTTTTTCTTTAATTTAGACGACGAAAAGTTTGAAAATAAAAATTTAAACAAGAAAATTAATTATAATAAAAATTAAAGTTGTTTAGGTTAAATAAAAAATGAAAAGTAAAATAGATGATTTATTATTGGATATTATTATAATATAAAAAGCTAATTGCTTATGTATTCCTTCTTTAGGTTTTAAAATTCTTCTTATATCTCTCATTCCATTAATTGTGATTTGCAATCACTTGACACGTAATTTTATTTACTTATAATATGATTATATTATATTATATGAGTAAGTATAAACATCAATTAAGTTAAACTTAAAATCTATCCAAAGTTAATAAAATTTACTTACCTTATAATAAACTTAGAACAAAATGGTTAAAGGGAATTGTTTGAATTCAGGTAATGAGTCTAAAGAATTAATGTAGTCAAACATTACTGCTATATATTCTTGCAGGACTGACAAAGATAATTGCAAACAATTGAAACGAAACAGGATCTATTTAAGATTACGAGCCACCACTGCTTTTCACCTTTGTCATCATCAAAGCTGCAACAAAAACACTATATTTATGTAAACACAAGTAATTAATGTTGCTGTGTCGACCTCATAATTGTTAAATGGTTGTCGGTGTAATTTCATTAAAATGCTCGAAACGCAAATGAATTAAGCGGATAGTATGGGAATGTTGTTGCTAAAGCACCAACCAGCTTTTGGAATTTTTGTTAATTCTACTCCTTATTATTATTATTTTTTTTTAAACTTAAGCAAGTTCTTTTTGATGCCTTTTTTATTTAAGAGTCTCTTTCATCACAAAATTGTAAAATAAGGTTCGTTAATATTTTTTTTTTATAAATTGAGTCAAGTCGTTATAAGAGAGATGACATTAAGAAAAAATTGTCCTCTATCCGAGTTTTTTCAGAAAAAAACAATATCGTCGTTGAAAATGGCAGTTTTGGTTTTAAATGAGAAATAAAATCGTCCTCTAACACAATGACTTCACTTTTCGTTTTTTTTTTTAGTTTTCATTATTTTTTATTTTTTTTTCTTTCAACTTTTTAATTTTTTCTTTTTTTTTCAATTATTTCAGATTTCATTATTTTTCTTTTTTTTTCAAATTTATCATATGTATCAGTTTTTATTATTTTTCTTTTTTTTCAAATTTGTCAGTTTTGATTATTTTTCTTTTTCTTTTTAATTTTTCACTTTTCATTACTTTTCTTTTTTTTTGATTTTTCAGTTATTAGTTTTATGTATTTTTGTTTAAAATCATTAATTATGAAAAAAAAATTGAAAAAGTGAAGTCCTCATGTTGAAAGACGACTTCACTTTTCATTTAAAACCAAAACTATTATCTCTAATGACGAGATTGTTTTTTAAAATAATAAAATAAAAAAAATTCTTTAGATGGAGAACGACTTTACTTTAATGTCATCTTCTAGACGATATAACTCTTTTTTGACAAAATAAAAATAAAAATAACGAACCCATTTCTACTCTAAAATAATAATAAAAAACCTCTTTTAGATATTTTGATTTTTTTTTTCACATGGGAAATGGTGTTTGAAGCAACAAAAGGGCTTGCCGACTGTTGACTACAGAGAGGGTAATGGGCGGTGGAAGGTGTGGGACATGGTGGCAGTGATGGCTGAAAGTGAGTGTCAACTTTGAAGAAAATTGGAAGAAGAAAAATAAAAATCTCAACCACCATGTTTAGATTTTACTCATTTGTAAGTTAATCGATTAAAGAGATAATTTAGATTGACTTGAGTAAAAGGCAAAACTCGTATTCTAGGATATCTTAGAATTGAGATGGAGGTAATAATAGTTATGAGGACTTTAATAATGATGATATACTTTGTATTTATATAGATGTTTATTTTATTATTTATATAGGTTATTTAAAAATATAAAATGTAAATCTCAACTTACAAATTGATTTTGTATGGTTAAATTAGGTTTCAAGTTCATTTTTTTAATATGATATTAAAGTTATAGTTAAAGTCTATCCTAACAAGATTTGTTTTTTGTTTGACCTATTATATCATCTGTTATTGAAAAATTTATTGTTAGTTAGACCTATTGTGTCACATGTTGCTATCGGACTATCTATTAATGTCTAATCTCATGCTCGAGATATACATATCTCAACATGAGTAGGGGTGTTAGAGATCTTAGATCGACTAGTGGTAAAATAATTTCATAAAATATAAGCGGATGCAAATCTTATTTAATAAATCAGTTTTATATATTGATTAGGCTTAATGTCCACGTCTGGAAAGATAAAACGATAAAATTTTCATTGAATTATTAGAACTTTTAAATAACATGTTACCATGTGATAAAATCTTGTCATCGATCATAGAAGATCATTTGTTCAATGAGTTTGAAATAAAAAAAATGATTTTCGTAATACCGGCACATTGCATAGAAAATAGTTTAAATCAATGTAGAATTGTCCACAATTGAAGGATAGGGGTAACATTAGTCAAGAAAAAAAATTGGTCCTCGTATAAAAGGTTTTATAATATCTTCTAATAATGTCAAAGTTTAATTGATTGTGGATGAAAAAAAAATGATGAAAACAAAACCATGTGTGACATGCAAACAGAGAAAGATGATGTATAAGGGACTCTTGATGTATATGATTTTTTGAAATCTTTGTCCATGTTGAAATGAAGGCACAGAAGAGAAAAAACCAAAAGATACGTTAAAAAATGGTTCATACAATCAAAGAGAGATGTTTATCTTAACACTTACTAATTTAATGAGTCAACAATTATCATAACCAAGTTTTTATTTTGTTGTATTCAATTATTCTAATCTTATAAAGTATACATGCATCATTAGCCATTTCTAGTTATTAGTTTGAAGGAAAATAATATTTGTTGATTTTGTTTGTTTCATCATAAGTTTGAGAATAACTGAAAAACAAAATAAATGTGTGTATTTGTTAAAACCTAAATTACATTTTCAAGTCTTGCGTTGCGATAAATGTAAAACATGCAAATAAGAATAACAATTACAATAAATTATGATGAGTATATGTAAATTATATATTTTTTGTAGAATCATTAAACGATGAAGAATTTGGATGAGAGATTAAGATAAGACATGAATGTTAGGGATAAGGGTGATAATGTAGGTTCGACCTAGCGGGTCGACCTGCCAAAAGAATATTGGGCGGATCAGGATATAGAGCTTGATGACCTGTAGAAGTTCGGCCTGCAAAAGTCCGCAACCCAAACAGATTGACCCGCTGGCCGTATAAAAAAAATTGCATTTGTGCATATTGGTTACTTTCATTCTGAGTTTATGCATGAACGTTTCAAATTCTTGTATGATTGAAAAAAACAAGTATTATGTATTTTTTTAATGTGCTAAAATTGGAAAAATACATTGTGTATGTCAAAGTACGAATAATATGATGAAAATGTTAAATTATCAATTTATCATTCAACTTCCCTAAATTTTTACTTAATTTTAACTTGTTAAAGTTTTTCAATTTGTTAAACATTGAAAACTTTATAATATTTTCTTTTTTTTTAAAAGTCGAGCTAGCCCATGAACTTGCATTTATGCGGAACGGGTTAATTTTTTTCACCCATATTAAAAATACGGAATGAACCAATCTGACCCGCATTTTACGAGTCAAGTTCAAGCCGGACCTAAACGAATTAGTCCGGTTCATATTACCACTTAGAGAGTAATTTGTCTGTTCCAGAAAATCAAAAGAGAAAAAGGAAAATGGTGAAGAATGGACGTTAGTATCTCTTCCATTTTTAATGTTGTTGTGGGTTCAATACACTCAATGTGGCCCAAAATCCTAAAACTCACAAACCATACGCCATTTTTAGTTTTATTATAATTGGAAGGGAAGAAAAGCTTAAGAAAAATAAATAATTATTTCCATAAGTTATGTTGATATGCAGAAATCCTTTGATACAATTTTTTTTTTAATTTATGGAAATTTTACTTAATTTGTTCATCTGTTTATTTATTCTCTCTCATAGAAGTCATTAGGAAGAAATTGGTCCAAATAAACTTATATATCCTCAAAAATTAATTTAGAATGAAGTTAGGTGTTTTGTTATCTTTTATTCCAATAAAATTTTAAATCATTTTTCAATCCTTTTAAAACACGTGATTTCTGGTTTTAGTTTCTGTAAAAGATTTTTCTTTGATTTTCCATCTTCTGAAATTTCAAATCACCGTTCTCTCTTTCAAATATTCATTTTAAGATCGATAAATCACATTTATTTTCCGATATTAAGAGTTTATTTGATACCCACACACTGTTATTCGAAAATCACTAACATAATTAATTAGTATCATATAAATAATAGACATAAAAATAGTCATTTTTTTATTTAGATAAATGAAAAATATTACTTTTTAGACCAACAAAATAAAAACTCATCCATTCACTATGAAAAAAGGTTTTAATTAAACGTCTAAAAATAATGAGTATTAATGTATAATACTTTTTGAAAAGTAAATAAGCCAGGTTGAATATTTTGCATTTTCCACTTTCTTGAAAAATAAAATGATGAGAATTATATTTTCTGGATTTAAATTTGAGCATAATCTGTATGGTTGTTAGGACAAAATATGGCAGTGCAATAATAATATTAAATCTTATTAAAAAGAAGAAGAAGAAGAAGTCTTTAAGAACACACATGTATAGTAAAACTAAACCCAGAAACAAGAAACCATAAGTATAATATGAATCCTTAAAAACTACACAAAACACAAGACAAAGACAAGATTTTCTAACTTAAAATGTGCGACCATGTCTCAGATTGGTGAACCACAAGAGTAAGTGATGTCACATGCGGCTCCAACGTTGAGTGTGTACTGGTGCACGGGTCTGACAAGGAAGGGTGGCAAGCGAAGGAGAAGTTCACACACACATTGGTTGTCGACTTCCTTCGCCCAGCGGCAACAGTTTTCTTCTTCAGGCGTCTGGTGGTGTCTGTGACTGTGTCCATGACGGTGGTTATGTCGGTGGTTATGATTATGGTGTCTCTCTCCGTCACCTTCTGGCGGTGGAGGAGAATCTGCCGGTGGCGCTCCATGCCTGAACGGCAACCTCGAACATGCATAGTTGACCAGTGCAAATTGTGATCCACAGAGAGGACGTGGAGCCTTTGCCACCGGAATAAGTGGCGGTTTTAGTTGGCTCTCCGTCTTTGGTGCTAATGCCAGCAATAGCAGAGCCACTGTTATTAGGTTCAGAATCTCCATGGATCGTGTTGTTTTCCTCTTTTTCAATGTTCATGTGATATGTTACGAACCCTTGGAAGCTGCTTATATACTACTGTCTGTGTTCCTAGGATCTTTTGGTGTTGCTGTTATAAAATGTGTTGTTCTCCAAGAGTGTTCCCTTGTTTCAAGTTTCAAGTTTGTCATGTTTTTTGTGTGTGATGAAGTTTGTTGGTGACAGGGCAATGGTTTTACTCCAATTACCAACCTACCTTCTTCCTCCACAATATTTTTAGTAGTTGTTGTGTGTTAAAGGGTGCTTGCGTTAATTAATATGCATCAAGATTCAACATGCAAAATTTATGAGGATAACAAAAATGAGTTGGAAATATGTAGATATATAAACAAAGGAAATAATTTTTTAACAATTAAATTTTGTCAACTTTCTCTTATATTTTGATGTGTCATTTTTTAAATGGTTTCTCATTTTTTATCTTTTATTTTTTTCATTTTTTTATACTTTTAAACTAATTAGAAAATTGCAGAAATTTATAAAATTTGGTTGTTAACATCCTTATCAAATGTTTAGGATTTTTTTTTTTCTTAGTACTTCAATATTTACATCAACATCCTCCTCAATGAAATAGTATCGTCGTCTATTATTGATTTGTCTAAGTAAACATTTATTTCATTCTTATCAACAATAGATCTAGTTTCATCTGCACTTTAAAATTTGAGAGTATATCACATTAATTATCAAAACAAAATAAAAATAATATAAAAAAGAATCAATAAATATAAAATATTTTAGAAATAATTTTTAATATGTTATGCTTACTTCCTTTCATACTTAAATGAGATAACACAAAGATTTCATTAAATGACAGGTAAAAGAAAAATTAAGATTGACAAATTCTTTATATATTCTTTAAATAATATTTTAAACTTTTCTATCCCTCATTTAATTTTGTGTTCATATATTAAAAGATCCAATATTTTATAGCATAAAGAATAGTTCCAAAATCTAACTCCTTTCCATACCCGAAGTAATCTATAGAAGAACTTATATTATTAACTAAGGCTTTTACTTCCTGCACCACCTCCGCAATGTTTTCCTGCACCCCTCAAATTTTCACATTGGTCATTTTATTCTCTGTAAAAGCGATTTCTAAATTACATATTCCAGAGCAAGTTTTTTGAAATTTTTGGAACAGAATTTTCAGAACACATGAAGTGTACTTCGGGACAAGCTTTTGGAATGAAATTTCTAGGATAAACTTTCTTAAATGCATATAATAATATCTTTTGCAACAAGTTTCATGCAACAACCCTAGGCTACATGTAATGTATTCTCGAAAGAGCTTTTCATAACACAAGAAATAATTTTGGAAAAATGAGTTTTTTTCACATTTTCTCTCCTTTTTCCTCTACAGGAGTGGTGGTGTGATGCAATAATAAACGGTATTTCAATATTTGTTTATTATTATGAGAGTATAGTTAATAAGTACTTCAACAATTTTATCAGACTTCTCTTTAACTCACATTCAAAGTCATTAAAATCTCTGCCATGTGCTTAAACTGAAAAGGAAGTAGCAGGATTTATTGAACATTTCCTTTCCAATAAAGATGATAAATTAATCCTGCACACTAAATTATCATTTTAAATATGAGAGCCATCGTTTAAAAAAGTCAAAAAAGTTTATTTTAGTGAAATTTTTTGGACATTCTGTTTTATCCACTATCTCAAATCATTATCAAACCATCCATTTATAGACCCGTGTATATATCTCGACATGAAAGAATATGTTGAAAGTCCCACCTCGACTAAATATAAAATAATTTTATAATATATAAGTGAGGTACAAACACTACATTACATGTTGGTTTTATGGGGTTGAGTTAAGTTTAAACCCACTTTTGTAGCATAGATATAGAATGAAATAGGATTTGTTACAGGTATAAACTCAAAGTTGTGAAAAATGAAATCTTTTTTCTCTCTATTTGTTCTGGGTGAGTTAATGAAGTGACTCCATTTAAACGGGCTAGTCTTACACAATCCACAATAAACTTGGCCTGGGCCCAACACAATAAAAACGTACCTAAGTTCCAGTGACCACAGATAACGACACATTCTATTTACGTAACAAATGACACGATCAAAATGATATAGAATGGAAGGTACATTTACATTTTCTTAAATATTATTATTGTTATCCTCGTGATGGTGCGTGTTTTTTGTTTTGTTTCTTCGCTACATTAGAGGGAAGTGTGAATTGTTGTTACTTTTTTTGCTTTCCTGAAGTGTAAGCAACAGAGCATGTTGCATGAGCTGAGGGTGGGTATGAGGGAGTTCCGACCAGGGAATTTCGTGTACGATGCTGAGGATATTCCATTTGGGACTCTGTGGTGGTTCCTTTATGCTGGAATTTCTTGCTTGCTTGTTCTCTTCGCTGGGATTATGTCTGGTCTCACTCTTGGATTAATGTCTCTGGGTCTCGTTGACCTTGAGATTCTCCAGCAGAGTGGTTCCTCCACCGAGAAGAAACAAGCTGGTACCCCCCGACCTAACATTCTCAACCAGATATTATATTATGGTAACCTCGTTCTTTTGTTGTTTCTGTCTTTGACCTTTTGGTTCACACTTGCAGCTGCTATTTTGCCGGTTGTTCAGAAGCAGCATCAGTTGCTTGTCACCTTGCTTCTTTGTAACGCCTGTGCCATGGAGGTATTTGCATCTTGGTTTTTGGGAATTCTAGTCCTTGATCAAATGGGTTTTCTTTCTTTGTAAAAGTAATTGCTATCTGATTACACTGCATAATGGGTTTCTTACTGATCAACGGAAGTGTTACCGGAAGTAAATATGTTCTTATGGTGAATTTTTTTATCCTGATTGTTTTGTTGAAGAAATTGTATAGCCTGAACATTTTAATTGTTGCCCTTTTCTTCGGAGGGTTTAATTTAATAGTTCAATTCAATCAACCAACCATCCAACCAACCATCCGACCTACCAACCTACCAACCAACCAACAATTGTCTATTCTTTCAATAATCAAAAAGGCAAAAAGGTACATGATATAGTACAGTACCTTGAATTTAGAATTCGGACAAGTTTTGCTGGCTTGATTTCCCCATTGGAGAATTCTAGGGATTTCATTTTGCACTTCAGTATGGTGTTCAAAGTGTTACACCCGTACTGCTTGTAAATTATATAAGGTAATTATTTAAAGAAGATTATAACTTCTCTACAAAGTCATTTCTTGTTTAACTGAGTCAAAGTCATCATATTTATCTGTACAGCTCTTACAAAAGTACAATGCTAATGAAGTCAGAACTTAGGGTGAAGAAACTGAGAGAAATCTCTGTTCTGAGTTTTTGGATCAGTTTTAGAATAAACCTATTATTAATTTGAAAAAAATCCTGACAAACCTTGATGTATTCAAAGAATTGTAAATATGTGCCCAATGAATAAGTTTATACTGTAGTCAGGTTGAAATTGATGGCACCTTTATTCTCTTGTTCAACAAGAATGATGATCCCAAAAGAGAAAAGAGCTAAAAAAGCCAAATATAACAGATGTCACAGAACCAATAATTTATGTTAACATTGCTTTTGGGTTGCTGATATTATAACAACTAATAATTATTGGCGGATCCTTCATTTTGGTGTTTCCTTTCCTGCCGTTTTTGATTTTGCAGGCACTTCCAATTTACCTTGACAAAATTTTTCATCCGTTTGTGGCAGTACTGTTATCTGTGACTTTTGTTCTCGCTTTTGGAGAGGTACAAATATTTTTCCATTCCAGATTTCTGGCATCACACACAAGTATTTAAGCAGAACATTACACTGACTGTTGTTACAATGCCACTTTGGCATAGGTTATCCCACAAGCTATATGCACGAGATATGGGCTCTATGTTGGTGCTAATTTTGTGGGGCTTGTACGTGTTCTCATGATCATCTGTTATCCAATTGCTTTTCCTATTGGAAAGGTAAGGCCTATGCTTGTCTAAATTCTAATTTTAATTCAAGAAATTATATGCAAATCATATCATTCTCCAAGCCCCAATATACTGTAAAGGTGATACACAAATTCACCCACCCATTACAATGTTGCTTATTGTTTTTATGACTCTGATTATGTATCTATATGCTCAAATAGATTTTTCTTTCAGTTTTCCTAATTACTAGTAATGCCCTATAGTAAAAGAGCTTCTGACAATTTGGATTAGGTTATCCAAGGTTGAACCATTCAGTAGTCATGTTAAACTGTTTTATTTTTGTTCTGAAGACATATGCTATACAGTTCGTAATAGCGGACATTTTTATTTAAAATAAATTGTGGCTTTTGTAGATCTTTACATTTATGCTTCCAGGTTCTGGATGTTTTACTTGGACATAGTCATGCATTATTTAGGCGAGCACAGTTGAAAGCCCTTGTTTCAATCCACAGCCAAGAGGTAATCTGTTTGAATCATGACCATTTTGTATAGCTTTTTAATTTATTACTATGTTAAAAAACAACTTTGATACATTTTATAAAGGAATGCTGATTATTTCTCCATTATAAATTTTCATTTTCTTCAATTGCTTATGTTTCCCTTGACATCTTTTTCTTTACCATTGAAGGCTGGTAAAGGAGGTGAACTCACTCATGACGAGGCAACGATTATCAGCGGAGCACTAGATCTCACGGAGAAGGTAGCTACTGTTGGTTTGGAAAAAGGCATTCTGATAGTTCTATCTCTTGCCATATCTATATGTAACAAAGTGTTTGACAGTTGTCATTTCCTTAAAGACTCCCTACATCAGAATATATAAATGGTGTGAAATTTGCTTCTGATATACCTGGAAAAGTAAAAATATACTGTGCCAATGAGACAATATATGCCCCTAAATGTATGATGGTTTGGCTCTGTGTTTAAAGCCGTAGAATAAGACTATCACGAGTGCCTAAGTTAGGAGAGCATGTTATTCTGGCAAAGAAGTCTATGGATGTGTTATAATTTACCCACTCTTTCAGGACAATCCTCTGTTTTGGTTTCAAAATAAATTTCAAACCCAGATATATGTATTATATTGGCTTGATTTTATAATAGAAAACATTTCTACATCATTATGCAGACTGCTGAGGAGGCCATGACACCAATTGAATCTACATTTTCCTTGGATGTGGCTTCCAAATTGGACTGGTGCGTTTTTTTCTGTTGGCTTTTCTGGTCAGATCGATGTAGCAATCTCAGAAGGCATAGTTATTTCTAACCAAAGTATTGTGGAATGTGCATTACTTGATTTCACTTACCCGGCACAGTTTCGCCTCACTTTATTGGTGTATTATTAAACTAAACTCGTGTATTTGAATTATATGCATGAATATTTTTCTCATTCTTTTTATTTTGCATGATGTACATTGAAGTGACAGAGCATGTAAATCAATGAATGAATTTGTAAAAGCAAGATATGTTGCAGCTGTCCAGTACGGACAGAAAATTATCTGCTGTCAGGAATGTGCTGTGGCATTTCTGTGTTATTAACTAATAACTACGCATACACTCTTATATATATAGAGAGAACGGAATGTAATTGGCTGCTAATACCAATGACTGTGTTTGAATTGATGAAAATGAATGGTATGAAGTGAGAGGAAATGGAATGATATTATGTTCCATTGTTTGGTTGTTTAAATTAGGATGGAACAAAATGGAACTTCATCAAATGCATTGCACTGCATTTCATTTCACCCTAGGGTCCTTTATAAATTTTTAATTTCCCTTCAATTTTGAATGTAGGCATTGACTAATTATTTTATATATTATATAGTGAATTGGAAAAAGGTTTATATTACTTAATATATGATGTTACAAGTAACATTAATTAGTACTTCAGATATTCAGTTAATTCCTG